>Ga0160505_100170_pt1 | contig 48122 bp, 25 predicted proteins | sample DIDeMG_FD_108225 | JGI IMG/M metagenome (GOLD analysis project Ga0160505, IMG submission 108225) | Enriched chicken feces microbial communities from UW Madison campus, WI, USA - DID2874_E49_Stillage MG | ecosystem: Host-associated > Birds > Digestive system > Large intestine > Fecal ... | reverse complement strand
AATTCTCCCCTTCTTATTATATCCTTCCTTTTTTTTTTTTTTTTTGGGGTGGGGGTTACCTACCCATCAGTTCCTTGCGACAAAAATTTAACCCTGCTGTGGATCTTCAGGACCCAAGAATTGCCCTAAACCCTGTGAAAAAAACGAAAATCGCAAGGGATATGTTGGCAACAACGTCTTGAATGCCACGCAATTCGTCTAGAATAATCCCGAGTAATGCAGCCGAAACGCCAAATGAGATCTCGTTTCTGTTTGAAATTGGAATTTGGGTTCATTTTTGGCATGAACAATTGAGGAATTCCCGGCTAATTCTCTATATGCACACCACAACACGACGTGATTTGAGGGTGCCTGAGGCAAGGAAAAATTAAGAAGAGTAACAAAACCGTCTACAGATACTACGTTTTTTTTTGTTTCGTTTTCCCACTGGCAACTGATCTCCTAGTGTTACTGCCTAAGAGTGCTTTTGCCTGCCAGTTCCATTTGATTCACCGTCGCCTCTGCAGCTGCGGCTGACCACATTTCACTTCTTCAAGTTTTCAACTACTACCACAACTTGTGCTTCACAGCTCGGCTAGCGACTTCCCTCTCGCTGACATTCGTTTACTTTCGCTGGCTGCCTGTCTGATTATTCCAAGCGTCTTTTACAGCCGGTTTGAATATCTAAGTCCTTCAAAGAGTACCACTTCATCTCTTTTTTTCCATTCTAACTCCAGTCCCTCTTTGAACAAATATTCTTTCCAGAATGAGGTTCGCCGTGCTTCAGGCCATGGCCATTGTGCTTGTATCCGCCGTATCAGCAGATGCGGCTCCTGTGTCGTCTGATAGTGTGTCTTTGAACTTCTTTCAGCAGTTCATGCAAAGTGTTTTAGATTCTAATTCGCCTACGTCGACCGCTCAGGCTACTACAACGCCTGCGGTTGCCTCTCCAAGCACTCCAAATGTTGTGAGTGCGGAAACTCTTCCTGAAGATGACACCACGTCACCAGTTGTGCCTACCTCGACCACTCCTACTGTCGTTAGTGTTCCAAATACCACATCTGATGATACGACTTCGACTCCATCCACCGACGCCGGGACGACTACTACAGATCCATTTACATCAGCTGCCGATGCTCCAACATCCAGGGATGCTGCTACAACCTCTACGAGTCCAGACACACCCTCCGCCGATGCCCCAACCTCCAGGGATGATGCTACGACTTCAACGGGTCCAGACACACCCTCCACCGATGCCCCAACCTCTAGGGATGACGGAACAACCACCACAAACGATAGAACCACAGACACCAATGGTGATCTCACCACTTCTTCGGATGAAACCACCACACCAAACTTTTTCCAAAGTGCGATTAATTCTCTTTTGAGAACTACTGATACTTCAGATGATACTACTACCGATGGTACTACCCCTGCCGACGGAACTACTTCGACTGATGGAACTACATCGACTGATGGAACTACTTCGACTGGTGGAACCACACCAACAGATGATACCACTGCAGCTGATGTTAACACATCAACAGACGATACCACTACAACCGATGGTAACACATCAACAGATGATACCACTACAGCTGATGTTAACACATCAACAGACGATACCACTACAACTGATGGTAACACATCAACAGATGATACCACTACAGCTGATGGTAACACATCAACAGATGATACCACTGCAGCTGATGTTAACACATCAACAGACGATACCACTACAACCGATGATAACACATCAACAGATGATACCACTACAGCTGATGGTAACACTACTACTGATGGAACTACCCCAACGGACCCCACTACGACGTCAACTCCTAGCACTGTAGTCTTAGACCCTACCTCGAGTGATGGGTTGACAACGACTGAGTCTGCTGATGGTACTACTAGTACTACCACTCCTACTGATGGAACTTCCTCAACCGACACGTCGCCGCTGAGCACACTCTCACCAACTGCATCCACCTTTTCTTTGGCTGAAACTTCGAACATTGCTACCTCCTCAGCACCTCTTCCAACTGACACGACTGATACGACCTCTGCAACTGCAGACAATACTTCGTCAAGTATTAGTACTTTATCCCCATCCGTGGCTGATTTGACCTCAAGTGATCCTGCTTCATCTCAAAATTTGGTCTCTTCGGATGCGCAAATAAGCTCGGCAGATGATACTTCGTCTATTCCCACAGTCACTCCAACTTCTATCGAGATTTCCGATGACAGTTCCTCAATTTCTACATTGACTCCAACTTCATCTGACATCGCAGTCGATACCTCTTCTGCCGATTCGAGCGATGTCTCAAGTTCTGCAATCGATTCATCTGTTGTGCCAACATCCGACAGTAGCGACTCACTGATTGTGACAAACACAGACAGTGCTGTAACTTCCTCGGTTGCCACCGACTCATCCGTTGCACCAACATCTGACAATTCAGCTGCTACCGATAGTTCCTCGTTGGAGACCTCAGTTACAGTACCTCTGGCTGAATCATCCATTGAGACCCAACTGACAGACGATTCCAGTTTAACCAGTGCTGATCAAAGTGATGCGACATCAAGTGTTGATACTGCAATACTTAGTACATCATCTCTGGAAGTTGTACCGGATACTAATTCCGATGTCACTACTGCTTCCGAGTCTGAACCTGTCACATCAGATGCTGTTTTAACTTCTGAATCGGCCGCCACTACTTCTGATACGGCTTTAACTTCCGAATCCGCTGTTACAGCTTCTGATACGGCTTTGGCTTCTGAATCGGCTGTCACTACTTCTGATACGGCTTTAACTTCCGAATCTGGTGTTGCTGCTTCTGATACGGCTTTGGCTTCTGAATCGGCTGTCACTACTTCTGATGCAGCTGTAACTTCCTCGCAATCTACTCTATCTGAGTCAGCTGCATCCGAGTCAACAGTAACTGCTTCCGATCTTAATGCGTCTGGTTCTGTTGTTGCTTCTGAATCCGCTATTCCCGAGTCTGCCGTTTCTACTTCTGAGTTGGCCTCTTCGAAGTCTGCTGTGGCTGCTTCCGAATCTGCAGCTAACTCGGCAGCTACATCTACTGCTGTAGCTTCTGAAGCAGCAGTAACTTCCGATGTGTCTCAGTCTACTCCTGGAACGGAAACCGCTGCCGCTTCAACCCCACTTCCACTGGCTGGGGATGCGAATACTCGGAGTGCCACCCGGAGTCCGACGACTGCTTCTCCGGTTCCTGCTCCAGCTCAAACTTCTAGTAGCACTACCAAGAACTGGTTGCCTACTGAAATCATTGCTGAGTCGACCACTTCGTCGCTTGTGACTGCTACAAATACCGGCGTAGCTCAGACATCAGGCTTACCAAAGGCCATTACTCCTGCAACAACAGCATCGCCTGGTGAAGGTTTCGTGGTTATTACCATTGGTTTCAAAGAAGCTTTGAACTACCCATTCGTCGTTGAGCATTCTTTGTCCTCTGCTCAGATTTTCGACTACTTGCCTCAGGTTTTGACCTACCCATTCACGGATTCTTCAGTCTATGAGAATGTTACAGTTAAAAGATTGGTTCCCTACACCGCCACTGGAATCAATTATGTCATCACCGTCGCAGAAGTTTACTTCCCAACAAGCTCTGTCACTGCTTTACAACAGCTAGTTGAACTGTCTGATTCCAAGTTATACGGAAACCCAGATCAAACACAAGCAAAGTTGGCATCGTTGATCGATAACAGAATCCCTCTTCAAGGCTTAGATACGTCAAGTAATTCTGGCTCCACGACCGCGCTGAACTATGGATCCATGGATTCTTCCAACACCCCAATTTCCCGTAAGGGAACTGTGGCAGGAGTTGCTACGGGTGCTGCAATTGGTACTGTGCTCTATATGGGTGTCATGGTGTTGTTGTTCAGAAGATTCAGACAGAAGAAGAACATTGAACTTCCTCCTTCAGATTCTGAGAGCAACTTCCATTTTGAAGTTGCAGGCGCTCAAGGGGAACCTCCATCGCCTTCTCTCGACAGCAACGGAAGACCACGGATCTCTGACCCTGTGAATACTTTCAATTCGCTTGGATGGACGCGATAGTCGTCCGAATGTTTGCATGGAGCAGTTCGATCTTTGAAAACACCTGCCCACTTTTTATTAAATAGTTAATACCTCTCATGATACCTACCTTTCTTTTTCGCTATGTACCTCTTCGTATCAATCAACCGCGTGCGATCGATCTGATGTAATCATGTAGCTGTTGCACCACCACAATGGAATCTTCGTCCAAAGTCTCCAGAAGTTCGGATATCAACTCTTCCTTCTGTGCCAAATTGTGCTCCTTGACAAACTCGAAAATATAATCCACCAATACTTCCTCTTTGATACCCAAAAACTCCTCAATCAAGTCGCCAATCTTGGTCTGAATATCCAGCAAAACTTTCGTTGAGAAGTTGGAGACGACAATTTCCAAATCCATGGCATCTTCCTCAATCGCAGGAGCAGATTCTCCAGAGGCAGCTGCCACAGGCTTGGGGGTGTCCGTGACAGAAACCTCTTTTGTCTCCTGTACATCCAATGCATCCAATTTCTCTTCCTGTGATCTCTCGATATTTCTGATCCTAACATACTCCGAGTGGTCGGTATAATATAGCCGGAGCTTGGAGCCTTTACTGGACCTCGCTGATTCGGCATCCTGGAAAGCTTTGATTTCGTCAATGAGTGCCAACTTGTTATCTATGAGGTTGGACTCGTAATTAGCAGCCAGGTCGAGCTGAGTGAGTAGTTTGGCTTTCTCTGAAGATTCTAACTTCTCCATCTCAGACAATTTGGTTTGAAACGAATCATCGAATGCCTTCTTTTCCTCATCAGCCAAGAATGCCTCGTACTCGTCCTCGTTGAGGGAGTCTAAGGGATTGATTTTTTCTTCAACTTCTACGTCCACTTCAGCATTGACCTCACCTAGATCTTTGACCTCAGCTGTTGATCGAATTCCCTCCACTATCTGTGTCAACCGCAATTTGGCCTTGCGTCTTTCTCGCTCGATTTCCTTTTTACGTCGATCTCTCTCAATTGACAACACTTTTGCCCGAAATTTGATGATATCCTTGACAATAGTCTCTTTTAGATCTTTCGGTACCTCGACCAATTCGGAGTTTTCCACTTTGTACGTTCGGTAGTATTGCATCACTTCATCAAGATCCTCTGTACCTGTTTTTTTCAGGTCAATGCTTACATTTTTTTTGTTGGAAAAGATTCTTGAAACTTCATCTCCCACCTTTTTAACATTTTCGACGGAGATGGTGGATTCTCCACAGGCGAGATCCTGGTCAAAAACAATAATGACTCCTTGTAGAATATCTTGAATCTGCTGAATGTTCCCATGAACCCATTTGGCCATTTCAGTTGACGAAAATCTCACAAATACATTGGTGACGTCGCTGTGACTGCCAGTAGATCCAGGCTCCAAAATCGACCATTGGAATGTCTTTGTAAGAGTACTAGGTGCAACATTCGTCACTAAATGTAGCACATGGTCTACAAGGCTCTTTCGGAGGGCCGGAAAGTTCTCGAATAGCACTGTTGCGGTCTGATGCTGTCGATTTTTCGGTTCAAGTTCCGCAAGTTCCACGAAGCTCTTTGGATCAGCATCTTGTGGAATATCTTCCACGGATTCTTGCGACACATCCACATTGATACCATTTTGAGACACTCTACTGGCATTTCCAACTTTCTTGCGGTTGTTCTGGTTGAGAATCTCCTCGACATCTTGATCTTCAATCACTGGGATGAGAAGTGTATTGATTGTGTCGCTTTTCTGGTGCGTTTTGTACCCTCGTAGAGTAGAAAGCACAGATAGGTTGTTCCTAGTACTCACCGTGAACGGGCTAACCTCTTTTATGGAATCCATATGCAATTATGATTTTGGAGATAGATACTTGTAGGTTTATAGAGATGTGGTGAGGATATATGCAGTACAACATCTATTTATGTTTGAAATGAAAGCGCTATTGAATTGACTCAAACAACTAGGTAGGATTATATATTATTATGAATTGAATAATATTACGATCTTAACATTTTAAAACCATAAGCAATCAATCGTGTTAATCCACTCTTTTATTATCTTTCGGAGGTACGGGTGTATACTTCTCTTAACAAGGTGATATAATTCCATGCTTGTGAATTAACCAAATCATGGACGGCTTTCTACCGCTGGATGTGAGTAGATTCACTGAAGCAGAACAGAAACATGCTCGTGGAATGAAATTGCCTTCTAAGCCTCCAAAAAGAGAGAAATGGGAGTCTGCTAAAGCGGCAGCTTTCGAAGATCAAAATAATTTGGAGAAATGGAACAGCTTGTTCAAAGCTCTAGAAGAGAAATATGAACAGTCCAAAGATTCCAAGAGTGAAATAGAGCCTGCAGTGACCCACTCATTTAGTCTTCTTCTCCATCGGTTTCCGTATATGTCTGATTATTGGAAAAGATATCTGATTCTTCAATATAAGGTCAGCGGAATCAATGAGTCGCTCAAGGTGCTTGAGACCGCCGTCGAAAAGTATCCACAGTCTGTGTCGTTGTGGGTGGACTACTTGAATGCATCATTGGCAGTGTATGAGCAAGAGAAAGAGGGTTCAACAGCCAAAGAAACAGCCAAAGATGATGACTCTTCCGATGAAAAGAAACTCGATGACCTCAGGCAAATATTCGTGCTGGCTTCTAAAGCAATAGGATTGAACTTCAACTCGGATACATTCTGGAACTTGTATATCGACTTTGAAACCAAGTATGCCAGTCCCGACGATAAACGCCTTCTCAACCTATACTTGAGGCTCATATCCATTCCATTGTACCAATATGCCCGGTATTACAATCAATTTTCCGAGATCAGTAAGAGTTTCAGCGTTGTTGACATACTTCCAGAAGAAGCTCTCAAGGGATATCTAGACCAATTTCAAAAGGCTCTGGTCGACGAACTTTCCACTGTGGAACAGCATCAGATAATTGATACCTACGTGTACAATGTATTCAGCAACACCCAGAAGAAAGTCAACGAGAAGTGGAGTTACGAATCGGCGCTCACCTTTCCTGAGTTTTCCCCTACAGATTTAGATGCCATTCTGGCCCAGACTGAAAACTGGAAACAATACCTCGACTACGAGTGTGGAATATTGGACTCCAGCAAAGAAGATCCTGAGCAGTACGCATTAGTGGTGAGTGTCTTCGAACGAGCATTGGTACCCAACTGTTTTGATGCCTCCATATGGCAGAGATACGCCGATTTTCTCGAAAAGCACCCAGCTACAAACTTCAAGGCTGACCAGATCATTCCAGATGTGCAATCTGTCTATGAGAGAGCTATCTTGCAATTTGTACCTTTAAAGGAAACTGATATTCGTGAAAAGTATGTCCAGTTTCTTATGAGGAACGAGAAATTCGACAAAGCCAATGAGTTTCTCTTGAGTTTGATCAAATTGTACTCTGGGTCGTCTGGAGCTTACGTGAAGAATGCATACACACACTCGGTCAGAGAACTTCTTCGATTGTGGAATGAGAGCTTGCTGGAATCCTACTTGGCAGATATCCTAGAACCATTGGTGGACGGATACTTTGATAGAATCGACAGGTACAAAAAGCCTGCCGCTAGTGAAACAGAGACTAAAGTTGATGAGTCAAAGTACGCTTTCAAGGCTTCATTCAGTACAGCATTGTCCAAGTCTTTGAATGCAGATGGTGTCTGTATTGTAGCAGTTGCATACCTTCAGACACTTGCCAAAGATACCAAATCTGCCACCAAAATAAGAACATTTTACAACAAGTTCTATAGGAACAGCGCCTTTTCACACTCAGTCCAGTTCTGGAAGTTCTTTGTTGAATATGAAGGATACACCCATAAGAATTTAGTCAACTTGAGAGCGGTGGTCAACCATATCAAGTCAGCTACATCACTACCTAAAAGAGCAGTGGACTATTTCATTGATATTTATTATGAGATCACATGTGCCAATCTTGCCATGGCAACGGCTTTGAGGCAAAATGATGACTATCTTGATATTTTGATCACCATAGACAACGAAAAATCAGAAAACTTGAAGGTGAATCGATCGGCTCGTCAGAGATTGGCAAACAACAATCACATGATACAAGAATACGAAGAGCTGTCCAAGGGTGGCTTTCATCTGCCCAACGGAAAGCAAGATCTCTTAATGAGCATGAGACTGAGGCAACTTGGACATCCCGGGATTTTCGTGGATACGAAGCCAGAGATCACCAACAGGATTATTGACAGTGGTTGGACGTCGCTTCTTGACGACAAGCCAACAATACCTCCTCTTCCAAATGCCCGGTTTGTTGATAAGGCTAGTGCGCCCATTAACTATCCAGATGAATGATCTGGACTCCATAGCACTTAAATAGCATCACCCTGGCGGCCAATGACAAGCAAGTCAGACCTCACCTTAGCTTTACTTGTACATCTATTGTCACCATAAACCTCCAAGTAGGTAAGTTTAGGACACATTTCACTGAAGATTTCTGTCACTTCGTCGTCAAAACTTCTGACAAACCCAATGTCTAACTTTGTCAAGAGAGGAAGCGAAACTTTACTGTAGAAGTATTTTTTCTCTTCTTCGGTTTGGATAGAATCGTTAATACCATCTCTTATGGAGTTTTGCAAATCCTTCTTCCACTGGGCGGTATCTTCGGTCAAGATTTGCAAAAGAAATGATTTAGAGAGCCTATCAAGCGAATTAAGCGATGCCTCCACTAGTGTTTCACCCGAATGATTAAAGAGAGCATTCACAGCTTTGTCTCCCAATCCCAAACACTTTGTAAAGTCCACAGTCGTTAGACCACCAGTATTTATCACCGCAAACTCAGTAAATGCTTCAACAAAACCATCGTCCGTGACCAAGTCAAGGTTCCTCATAGACAAGACTTCAAGATTGGGACAAAACTTGGCTATGCCTTCAGTTAGAAAAGCATCTGTCAAATTCGTGCATCCATCGACGTTGAGGTAACGAAGTGATTCGCCAGTAATGGCTAGAATGTGGATCAACAAATCATCCGAAATTAACTCCTCTTTGTAAGGGTATGAAATCTCCAAGCTTGTCAAAAGCGAAGGAGTGAGGTACTGTGGAATTAGCTCGTACACAGAAGCAGAATCCAATCCGTCTAATCTTGAGAGCTTCAAGGATGTCAAACCTGCTCCTCTGTTCTCCAATAAGGAGATAAGGGCCTGGTTGCCGAATCTGTGGGTATTTCTGACTTCAAACTCTTGCAAGTTACACTTGGCCTGGTCGAAGAAGTCCTGCCAAAACTGGTTACTGATCAAAAATGGTCCATTGAACGATAGCTTAGTCAATTGTGGAAGCTTATCTTTGTAATAGGCCAAATTATCGTTATGAAACTGGCCACACATGAAAATGGTAAGCGACTCAAGTTTGGAGCAGTAGGCAGCGATCTGATTGAAAGAATCGCTGCTAACATTGGAACAATCCCAGAATTCGAGCGACTTAACTTCAGGATTCAAGAATAGAGACACTGTGGAGTCATTAAGCGACCTGTTCTTCGACAAAATCCGCAGAATCTTGTTGATGTTCAACTGCCCAATTTCTCCTAGTGCCTCTACGTCTCCAATATTCTGCGTGATGGCTTTGATACACACATCCTGTAAAGTGGGCAACCTGACGGTTTTTTTATCCAAAAGCGCCTGCGCTAGCTTCTTCCGCTTCTTACGAGCATTTAACTGGTTCCTGCGAGCGTTTCGTTCCTTCTTCTTAAGTATCTCGTTGCAATCCTCACACAAATAACCTTTCAGATCATCTAAATATCTCGAATAAACTGTCAAGGTAAACGGATTGCCACACTCTACACAAATATCCTCCTCGCCAAATTTCTTGAAAGCTTCATCCAGATCATCGTCATTATCAACATCCGAGGCCTTGAAATCGCTATCTGACCCACTATCTGATCCATCATCGCCGGGTGAACCATTTGCGCCTCTAGACCTGGCAATTCTGCGTTTCTTCCGTCCTGCTGCTCGAATTTCTTCCTCTTCATCATCAACAACTCCTCTGACACGCGTCTGAGCCACCGGAGATGCATCTTCGGAGCTGGATCGTACGCTTTCTGGCGCTGGAGTGGTCGAGGAAGGTGATTCTTCTTGCCTCTGGCGTCGTTCTCTGAACGCGTCTGTAATACCTTCAACACGAAGGAACTCAGTAAGAGCGGAGTTGGGACCACGGACTCCTGAACGTTGCTTTTTGGGTGGCATATCGTGGGAGTCTCAAGAGTAATTAATTTGGCATTAGATTGTGATTGCAAAATGGCGATATGGAACCTACTTTGGATGTACGGGTGTGAGAGGTGATGAGATTGATGGGGATAAAGATGAAGGTAATGTAGATCTCTTTTTGAAAGAAAGGGATATCTGCTTGTGGAAGTTGAGCCAATATGAGGATATCCTCAATGTCTTTTTTTTGTCGTTCTTCTTCGTTTTCATTACAGGCTTGATAACTCTGGATATATGCTACACACAGGAAGACACAGCAATGTAAGAGAAACAAACATTTTGACAAGAAAATAGACAAACTGAACTATGAGCGACCTTTACGGGAAATCTTGACTTCAGAGATGTTGACGTTTTTGTCATTCTGATTCGTTTCGTAAAGAGAGCATGGTGTCATAGTTCAAATACTTGAATTTAAGCAATTTTTATTGGAATACGTCACTAATTTCTGGCATTTCAGTTGGGTCATCGTAAATAGGTAACATTAGGCGTATAATTTCTTGAATGTACGAGGATACGGCCATTTTCTTTCTAGTGGTAAAAATTTAAGGGAGTTATGAGTCCATTGTGTTTGTCATTGCGACCAGTCAATGGCTTTAAGAAGTAAGACAAGTAGCAGGAGTAAGAAAGGAGGGAAAATGTGGGAGAGATGATAAAAAATAGGATTGGAACTAGGAAGTTGAAAGAGCAGCATTAGGATAGTGCACTGGACTTCGAAAGTGATACCAAAAAATTAGAATGACAGAAGATTCCCCATACGTTTTTTATTTATCGATTAAGAAGGAATTGAAAGTTGCAAACACTTCATGTTTAATTTGACATGTTCAATTTGAATTCAATGTAACACAAGAGATTATCGAAGTGTAGCAAACTTGAGCGGAGTGACTTATTAGGGAGAGAGTCAAGAGAGAGTCGAAATCAAGCAGAAGAAACATTTGAAGATATACTTAATGCAATGACATAGTAGAGACAAAGAATAATCACTCAGAAATATGTGGGGAGTGGTCAATTCGAGAGAGCTGTGAAGAAGAATTGATCATAAATCTTTTCAAACATGAACAACCAGATAGATACATTTTCTGATATTTTGACAACCAAATGGAATACCTCTGGAAAGTTTCGACAGGCCCATACCAACCACACTTCGCGATGTTCTCCCTGACGAACCTCAGAATAATCTTCTACTCTCCCAGATTATTCTCCTTATCAACCATTTCAATTTCTATAAAAAGCCATTGAAACCTTACCAACTAAACTATAATTGCTTTCCAGACTAATCAATCTAAATTTCAGCCCATTAATTCACTCCGATCAGAGACAGCATTCAGCTCCACTTTCAATTCATCGATAGCTATGATATTCCCGGGGCCAGCACTTCGAACAAATCTGCCCAATTCAAGCCGAGGAACATCTACTTCACTATAATGACCTCACCATCAATTCCCCTCCAAAGGCATCCTCACATCGCCTTGCTCCGCATCGCTATCAATATGAACAAAGCCGAACCCCACCTTGAGTGTTTGTCCATGCCAAGATCCTTCGGTAAAGTGCTAACCATACCGAACATCAAAAAGCCGAGGTTGAAGTATGGTATGATCATTCTACAGATTGTGGGTTTTTACTTCATCTATCGAGAATTCCTGGGAAGTTTCTGGTTTAATCTCTTTTGCTTTTTTTCTCTGTTATTTTATTCAATTTGCTCATGAACTCGTAGTAGTATCGCAAATTTCAATTTCAAGCTCCCCCCTCACATTTCGCGGACCGAGATTGGGGAAGTGTCTGAAAAGAGGAGACGAATGGCCGAAAGGAATGGAACCAAGACAAACGGCTGAATGTTGGCTGAGATGAATGGTTTAACAAGATGGATTGAATTTTACAAGAAATTCTAGAAAATCCTGGAAATTTATTTTGGAAGACATTGAATATACGGAGCACTATTCATTTCCGCGAACAAACATCTTAGTGCGAATGTCAATGGAATTGGACCTATACTTGTTATACAGATCTATTACATACATGACTCTAAAAACATATCTTACACCCCGGCACTACTTGCATGGTATGGAGGACACGGCTACAGTTGCACAATTGGGCGGCTTGTGCAAGTTCCGGCAGTACTTGCATCATCGGGGTATTCGTATGTCACTTCCTTTGGATATTATCCACCTGTGTCACCACTACTTTGTCTAAGCTCATGTACACTTTTTTTTACTAAGTTCGTTGCCTACAATTCCATTCGATTCTGTATCTTACATATGTTTTTCTTATTATCATCTTCATCTTTCTCATAACCTCTCAAGCCTATGGCATTAGATCGTACTCATTGATCTCCATCGCTCGAATATCAGTGAATCTCACTTTACATTATACGACTCTACATTTCAATGCAATTTTCTTTTTCTAACGCTTTCAATGACTACATAATTCTCGCAATCAAATATCAACTTAAACATGCGGGGCATTCTACCACTTCTACAGCCTACTCCTACATTCTTGGCTGTCCTGCTCGTACTGTAGGATGCTGAACACGCCTCAACTTCTACAATGATTACACCTTCCATTCATCCATGGTATCACATCGTTATTCAATTCTAACAAAATATACCAATGATATCTGTAATACTTCTTTAACTATATAATTTTACATATAATTATTTATTTTTAAATCAGGATGCATCTTAGACTACTCATCCAAAGTGCCAAATTATGGACCAACTTCTAAAGTAATAAGAATCCAAGCAAACTTCCACCTCCCCACCAATTCCTATACTCTCGGTAGATAACCCGATCCCCTCCAATTTCTCGATTGATGATTTTCTTGCTCCCTGACATGTCATCTTCTCCTCTTCCCCCACATTTGAACATTCCGTCCTGTTCAGGACTTGTCCCTGCGCAGGCCTCCACCAAAATGGTTGCAAAATATAAATACCTAGCTCATTCATATTGAAAATACAATCTAGACTAGCAACACACTTGCACAATCATGGATCCTACTTTAAGCAAAGAGAAGCCTCATTTTGAGGTTCTGGAGGCCGTCAGCTCATCCAGTGATGTTGATGATTTCTCCGATGTGGACAAGAAGAAGGTATTGCGCAAGGTCGATATCGGTATCCTCCCATTATTTTCCCTTTTGTATCTTTTATCGTTCATAGATAGAACAAACATTGGAAACGCCAAGGTTGAGGGCATAGCTCAGGATTTGAACCTTGTTGGAAACCAATTCAATATGGTTTTGTTGATCTTCGGTGTAACATACACCTTGTTCGAGATCCCCAGTAATATGATCTTGAGAAGAGTCAATCCACGTATCTTTCTTCCTGCAACAATGGTGCTTTGGTCCATAGTTATGACTCTCATGGGTACCGTTCGCAACTATGCCCAGTTGATGGTGACCAGAGCACTTCTTGGTGTTTTCGAGGCTTCTCTTTTTCCAGGAATGTCGTTCATGTTGTCCATGTACTACTCAAAGAGTGAAGTTTTGATTCGTCAAACTCTTTTTTTCTCTGCTGCATCCATGGCAGGTGCTTTCAGTGGTTTATTGGCAGCTGGTATTTCTCAGATGGATGGCTTGGGGGGTTATGAAGGCTGGAGATGGATTTTTATCTTGGAGGGCTTGGCCACATTTGTGGTGGCATTCTTTGCCTTCTTTGTTTTCCCTATGCACCCAGAAAAGTGCTCGTTCTTGACCCCTAGAGAGCGTGAATACGTTCTTCACAAGGTCAAGTACTCGTCCAACACTGACGGACAGAAAATGGGAAAGAAACTGGACAATGACGAAAGTCAGATGGTACGTGCCGACATGGGCGAGGATGACTCTAATTCTAGACACTATGTATGGGCTGTGTTCAAAGACTGGCAGTCTTGGTGTATGCTTATGATCTATTATGGTGTCTGTGCTCCCGTCGCTGGTATGTCTATCTTCACACCTATCATCATCAGCGGATTTGGTCACTCAAATACAAAGACGCAGCTTATGGCTGTTCCAGTGTTTATTGTGGGTACTATCTTTGGTATCCTTCAGTCGTTCGCCTGCAGCAGGGTGGGATTAAGATCTCCTTTCTTGATATTCAACTTCATTTGCATGGCAATTGGATACACCATTTGCATTGCCTTTGATGTCAGAACACACACAAGCGCAGTTTACGCAGCATTATTTGTCATTTCTCTCGGTGCATACCCTGCATTCCCCGTGGTAGTGATTTGGTTTTCCAATAACTTGTCTGGTGCTTACAAGAGAGCGGTGGGTATGGCCTTCCAGATCAGTTTTGGTCAGCTTGCAACTGTATACGCATCCAACTTCTACAGGGAGAAAGATTTCCCTCAATTCACTTTGGGTCACTCTTTGGAGCTTGGATTCATCTTAGTTGGGTTGCTCTTTGTGATCATTTGTTTGTGTGGATACAGTTACTGCAATGCAAAAAGAAGGAAGGATTTGGCTGCTGGTAAGTACGACTCCTTCACTGACGAAGATTTCAGACGGATGGGTGATAAGAGTCCACACTTCGTTTACCGTCTCTGATTATATGATTATGAATATAAGTATGATTTTAAAAAGAGCGGATATGTAAGATAGTAATAGGACTGAAACAAAAGTGGCTCGAGATTCAAAGTATCGGAATAACAACAGTACTGGATGATACTAATGAGTGTTTTACGCTTGTTGTCATCAATATTGAAAACAGAGCTTTCCATCATTACTCAACCACTGTAGTTACAATTATCTACTCGTAATCCCGAGTGCATAATAAACTCATACATCTATATACTATCAAATGATTTTGATTACTCCAAGAGCCATGGCCGAACATTCCAAAATTCATCCTTGATGATATCAGCATGATAAATCGATACCTTGGCCTTTCTTCGTGCCTTTTCAGCCCGCTGTTTCTGTCTAGTTGTGAGTTCCCGTTCTTCTCCCTCACCAGTCCACGCTTCATATTCCCGCACAATTACAGTGCCCTTCTTAAACATATCTGGCTCGTTATTGTAGTTGACTCCACATTGCTTGAACAATATCTCGTTCTTGTCGCTAGCCAACGTGCCCATGAGTGCCTGCTCTGCCTGTTGGCCCGTCATGCCCGCTTTCAATATCAAATTCCAGAATGACGTGTTATACAAGTTGTTAATGTGACAATCCACCTGTCTCCAGCTGAAATAGTCTCTCACAGTCTGAGAATTTGGATAAACCACTGCTCGGGCATCAAACGTCGGGAGCCGGGAACTTTCCACGGGTTTCTCGGGGAACTCAGCATTCCAGGCCATGACATAGTGAACAGACATAAATGACGCAAATGTTGATACAAGCTTCATCTCCCTCCGCTCAAAAAGATCGCATGATCTTCGTAGAAGAAACAGGTACTCATCGGAGTCACCGTATGCCAAAAGAACGTCAGGAAACTGTAACACCATGGCACGAGCAGCAGTGTTCATGACATTGAGTGCCCGGACATCGTTGGGCTTGTCAAAATGGTAGTGTTCACTGAACTTATGGAAACCTTTCCCATCTACTCGAATGACTATATGGGTTTGAGGAAGAAGAAAGTTTTCTCGTTCGAACTGCTTAACATACTCGAACCGCGAGTTAGCCATTATTCAGATGTAACAGATGAAATTATAATACTAGAAATGCTTCGTTTTATACCCAGATGTATAATGTTAGACTCCATAATTGAAAGTCTAATCCCATCGGAAAAATGCTCACACGTGATATATGATCACGTGTGCGCATCACCAACTAAATCTTCCCAGTAAGAAAAAAAAAAAGTCTCAAACCCCATCTCATCTCATTATGAGTGCCCAGTTCAGAACTCTAGAGCGTGAGCAGAGGTTCCAGAACCCCCCTAAAGATAAAAGCGCCTATCCGCTTTTGGCTGACGCCGTGGCACCCCATGTGGGCTCCTTCAATGCCTTAACTGATGGCCCTGATGGTGGACTTTTGAATTTGGGAGTCAAAGATATTGGCACCAGAACTATTTTCGATTCGGCCGACCAGGACAGATTGGGAAACAAGTTGAGCATTCGTGTGGATTCCGTGCAGTTGGCCAAGCCCAGTGTGCCTCCCACCGACAAACTCTCGGTGAACAGAAAAACCTATCCATCAGAGTGTAGAGAGAGAATGTCCACGTATAGAGGCAAGCTCATGCTCAAAGTGGCATGGAAGGTCAATGATGGTGAAGAGGTATCTGAGGTCAGAGATGCCGGCCAGGTGCCCATCATGTTGAAGAGTAACCGGTGTCATTTAGAGAAGTTGTCTCCTAACGAGTTGGTGGACCAGAAGGAAGAGAGTGACGAGTTGGGTGGCTACTTCATTGTCAACGGTATCGAGAAGTTGATCCGTATGTTGATTGTGCAGAGAAGAAATCATCCGATGGCTTTGATCCGTCCGTCTTTCGGAAACCGTGGTGCTTCTTACACCAAGTACGGTGTTCAGATCCGTTGTGTCCGCCCAGACCAGACATCGCAGACCAATGTGTTGCACTACTTGAAGGATGGTAATGTCACCTTCCGTTTTTCGTGGCGTAAGAACGAGTACTTGGTGCCAGTCGTGATGATTTTAAAGGCATTGATTGAGACCAACGATCGTGAGATTTTCGATGGTATCGTTGGTTCCGACACCTCCAACTCGTTTTTGACCGACCGTTTGGAATTGCTCTTGCGTACATACAAGCAGTACAACCTCCACCTGAAGAAGGAGACCTTGGCGTACTTGGGTGACAAGTTCCGTGTTGTTTTCGGTGCCGCTGCTGACGTCTCCGATATTGATGTGGGCCGTGAAGTTTTGCAGCGTATTGTGCTTGTTCACTTGCCAGATAACACTGATAAGTTCCGCATGTTGTTGTTCATGATCAGAAAATTGTATTCGTTGGTCGCTGGTGACTGTGCTCCTGACAATCCAGATGCTACCCAGCACCAGGAGGTGTTGTTGGGAGGTTTCTTGTACGGTATGATCATTAAGGAGAAGATCGACGAGTACTTGCAGAATATCAAGTTGCAGATTTCGTCGGATATCAACCGTGGCGTGAGAGTCAACTTTAACGACAGAAAATATATGTCCAGAGTTTTCATGAGGGTCAATGAGAATATTGGTCAGAAATTGCAGTACTTCTTATCCACCGGTAACTTGGTGTCCCAGTCCGGTTTGGATTTGCAGCAGGTCTCTGGTTACACTGTTGTTGCTGAGAAAATTAACTTCTATCGTTTCATTTCACACTTTAGAATGGTCCACAGAGGTTCTTTCTTCGCTGAGTTGAAAACCACTACAGTCAGAAAGTTGCTTCCAGAATCCTGGGGCTTCTTGTGTCCAGTCCATACTCCTGATGGTTCTCCATGTGGTTTGTTGAACCATTTGGCTCACAAGTGTAAGATTGCTACTACTGCCTCTGACGTTTCTCAAGTTCCTGCTGCTTTGGCTGCTTTGGGTGTCTCCCCTGCCCACACCTTCGCTGCTGGTCCTGGATTGTGCTGTGTGCAATTGGACGGTCGTATTGTTGGTTGGACTTCTCACGAACAAGGTAAGATTGTTGCCGATGCATTGAGACTCTGGAAAGTGGAGGGTGGCCATGGCTTACCTTTGGACTTGGAAATCGGTTACGTCCCTCCTTCCACCAAGGGTCAATACCCAGGTTTGTACATTTTTGGAGGTCACTCCAGAATGATGAGACCAACTAAGTACTTGCCTTTGGATAAGGAAGACATTTTGGGTCCTTTCGAGCAGGTTTACATGAATATCGCTGTTACTCCTGCTGAAATCCAGCCTTCCGTCCACACACACGTCGAGTTCGCTCCTACGAATATCTTATCGATTTTGGCCAACTTGACTCCATTCTCCGATTTCAACCAGTCCCCAAGAAACATGTACCAGTGTCAGATGGGTAAGCAGACCATGGGTACACCAGGTGTTGCATTGGCTCACAGATCCGACAACAAACTCTACAGATTGCAAACAGGTCAGACTCCTATTGTCAAGGCTAATTTGTACGACGACTACGGAATGGACAACTTCCCTAACGGTATGAACGCTGTTGTTGCCGTCATCTCATACACGGGTTACGATATGGATGACGCCATGATTATCAATAAGTCCGCTGACGAGAGAGGTTTTGGTTACGGTACCGTTTACAAGGTGGAGAAAGTGGATCTTGCTCAGCTGAGAAGAAGAGGAGACCCTATCACACAACATTTCGGTTTTGGTGCTGATGAATACCCTGAGACTTGGAAGGAGAAGTTGGACGAGGACGGATTGCCTCTTATTGGTGTTAAGGTCGAAGAAGGTGACCCTATCGTTGCATACTTTGACGAAACTCTCGGAAAGACTAAGGTGAAGACCTATCACTCCAGTGAGCCTGCTTACATCGAAGAAGTTAAGCTCTTGGGTGACGACTCGGGCGATTCCGAATGCCAGCAACTTACCATCAAGTACAGAGTCACCAGAGCACCATTGATCGGTGATAAGTTCTCTTCTCGTCACGGACAGAAGGGTGTTTGTTCGAGAAAGTGGCCAACTATCGATATGCCATTCTCTGAATCGGGAATGCAACCAGATGTCATCATTAATCCCCACGCTTTCCCATCTCGTATGACCATTGGTATGTTTGTTGAGTCGTTGGCTGGTAAGGCTGGTGCATTGCACGGAATTGCTCAAGATTCCACTCCATGGAAGTTCTCTGAGGACGATACTCCAGCTGATTTCTTCGGTGAACAATTGAGAAAGGCTGGTTATAACTATCACGGAAATGAGCCAATGTACTCGGGTGTCACCGGTGAAGAGCTCAGAGCCGACATTTACATTGGTGTTGTCTACTATCAGAGATTGAGACACATGGTGAACGATAAGTTCCAGGTCAGAAGCACTGGTCCGGTCAACTCGTTGACCATGCAGCCTGTCAAGGGTCGTAAGAGACACGGAGGTATTCGTGTGGGAGAGATGGAGAGGGATGCATTGATCGGTCATGGTACTGCCTACTTACTTCAAGACAGATTGTTGAACTCTTCTGACTATGCCCAGACGCCTATTTGTCGGTCGTGTGGATCGTTGCTCAACACACAAAGATCGGTGCCACGTATTGGTTCCATGTCTTCGATTCGTTGTCGTGGATGTGCCGACAAATTGGAGAAATTCATTAAGAAGGGCAAGTATGTCAATGAGGCAGACATTTGGGAAGACGGTCATGGAGTTAAGTTTGTGGGAGGAGATAACACTACCACTGTGGCCATTCCATTTGTCTTGAAGTACTTGGACTCGGAATTGGCTGCCATGGGTATCAAGATGCGCTACAACGTGGAGCCTCTTTAGAAAATTTGCATATACATATTACTGTTAATACATTACTGTTAGGAATTTTGTAAGTCTAGCTCGATTTTCTATACTGAAATTGCATTTATCGAATATAAACAGGATATTAAATTTACTTTCTCTTTTTCTCTCTGTTACCCTTTGGCACTCTAGCTAACCAGTAGAAAAATATCGTGAGGATCACGTTGATGACAATGAAAGCGGCGAAAATTCCGTAGTTTCTCCATCTTTCAGAGAAGTACGAGTTCACACTTGCTAAATAGGTGTTCGTCAGAGAAATCGGACAGAAGTAGCACATGGTGGCGTTAGTGTTGGCTCCCAAGTATCCTCCAGCTGTACTGATGTATGTTGACATGTAGCTCTCACAGGATTGTCCCAGTGGTGGTACAATCTTAAGGAACTCATGATCACGACAAACGACATTAGTATTTGCAAGACCTGTACTCAACATAGCTTGCACCAAGTATGTGAATGGGTTTGCTCTGTACATGAAAATCCAGAAACCTGGCAAGACGGATGGCCCGGCCAAGACACCACAGAAGTTCAAACACATCATGAACAACAAGTTAGCCAAGTTGGCGGCATTGTCAGCCAATTCGTTAAAGGCCACACACATTTGTCCCATTGTAGACGTGTAGACAAAGAACGAAATGATGAGTAAATACATCAATCCACCACGCAGATGAACTTCACCGGTTGGCTCAGCGTTGACATACAAACCAACAGGGTAGTACCAACAGAAGAACGCCAAAGTACCGATGGCAATCTGGAAAGGAACTTCGGAGGTAATTTGAGCAGAAATAAATGCTGCCCAACTGAAGGTTCTCGATGGAGCCTCTCTGACCTCGTAGATTTCTCTCTGCTTGACGTAGAATGGCAACATCTGTTGGACCAAAGTGTTGAAAGGAATAAAGAACATGAAAATGGAAAACATCTGATTCTGCAAACCTTGCAAAGAAGTACCAGCCTTGAAGAAAGCGAAACCATTGAATAGAGAAGACGAAACAACCAAAAAGATCTTTGCGTAGATGTACCCTGGGGTTCTCCAATCTTGTTGAAGGGTTCTCCAAGTCACAATCAAGTATTGCTTCCACAATGGAGCTGCATAAGTCTTGTGAGAGTCAGGACTCTCATCCTTTGGTAACTTAACCAATTCTGTTTCCATAGTATCCAATTCATTTTGCATCTCATTGAACTCTGTAGAGTTTCTCCAGACTTCGAAATAGTCCTGGTTGGCTTTAGAACCCGGAGCAGCACCAACAACCTCTAACATCCACTCTGCGGGGTTAGCTTCAGGAGGACATTGGTGAGCACCATACTTCTCGAAGTAGTCGATCAAAGTCAGACAGTTCTCACCCAAGTCACCGAAGTACACTGTCTGACCACCCTTTTGCAAAAATAATAAACGGTCAAACTCTTTCAACAAAATAGCGGATGGCTGATGGATAGTACACAAAATGGCCTGTCCATGGTTAGCCAATTTTCTCATCAACTTACAAATAGACCAAGCAGTCTGAGAATCCAAACCAGAAGTTGGCTCATCCAAGAATAACAATAACTTAGGTTTGGCCACCAACTCAACACCAATAGTCAATCTCTTACGCTGTTCGACGTTCAAACCTTCACCAGCGACACCCACCAATGCATCAGCATAGTTGGTCATTTCCAACAAATCAATAACATAGTCAACGTAAGCATCCTTGTCAGCCTTAGAAACGTGGTTAGGCTGTCTCAAGTAAGCAGAGAAAGTCAAAGCTTCACGAACAGTAGAGGTAGGCAAATGAATGTCTTGCTGTTGGACGTAACCAATAGATCTTTGGAAAGAGGAGTCCAAAGAGTGACCGTTAACCATTCTGACTCCGTCCGTAATAGTACCACTTGTAAGACGTTCAGACAAACAATTCAACAAAGTAGTTTTACCGGCACCCGAAGCACCCATCAATGCAGTAACTTGGCCAGGTTTCACCCAGCCATCCACATGGTTCAAAATAACTCTGTCCTCAGACTTGATCTTCACAGAGTAAGTCAAATCTCTCCAATGGAAAATCTGCTTGTTAGCACTGTTGGAGACGGAAGTCTTGGATGAGTTGTCACCAGAGCTTTCAGCAGAGTCTTTGAATGGGATTTTCTCGTTGGGAAGATTGTTTTCTGGGTCATTAGTCACGGCTTTCTTGTTGTCAGTCGTTTTTCTGAGCTTCTTCAATGAACCTCTCAAGTACAAAACAATTTCACCCTTCTGCATAGCACCCTTGTTACTTTCAGTCAAACCAATGTAAACGAACAAGAAGACAACGATGTAAGCAATGATGATACCAATATTTCTCCACTTGTGCTTGTTGAAATATTCGAATGAAAGGGCCAAGTAGTCAGTACCATTCACGAAATCATTACCTGGAACAGCTCCAACAACAGCACAAACACGCAGACTATCAGCAAAGTTTTGATAAGAGGGACCAGCAGGAACGTAACTAGCACACTTGAACTCACGGTCGTGGAATTCATTCACCATTAAGGACTCGAAAACGTAAGACACAGGGTTAATGTATTGAATCCACTTTGACCATCCTAGCATACTTGGCTTTGGAATGACGAAACCAGTAAAAATAACCATGGCCAACAAAATGACAGTTGCAGGGGTCATGGCACCAGCAAGAGAGGTGGAAACAGCACCCAAAGATCTGAACATATGTGACATACACAATGTGCATAGAATACAGAAGAGCCAGTAAAAGAAGAATCTTCCTGCGTTACGTCTGAAGTTGACCATGAAATAGAACGCAAAATTGAAAGCGATAGACATGACAAGCTTTGTAGGAAGTTCTGAGATGATGGACGCAAGAGCATCGGCAGAGGGCCGATATAATGCGTATTTCTTATGCTTCTCGACAATTGGGCGGGCCTCAAACAAAGACATGATTTCTAACAAAGAAGCAAAGGCATTGAACAAGACAGCAAAAAACATGGATGCACCACGGTAGTAGAAAGAGCCTGTGGTTTGACTCAAATTATAAAACACAGACGATAAAATCAAACCCATCGCACCTTGACCGAAAATCGAGAAGATTGTGATGGACGGATCACCCTTCACTCTCAAAAAGTTACGACCAATGAGATACTTGACTTGCATGGTGAAGGATACAGTGAATGGGGAGGTAGGAGCAATATGCTGGGACTGTTTGGCAACATGCGATTCTTTGTAGGCATCACGAGTCTCACCAGTCTCAACCTTTTTGAAGTAAGCATCGATCTTGGTGGTCAAGGCGGTGTACTCTGGAGAAGCACGCCAGTAATCCGAGAACTCCTTAGCGGTTCTAGGAACCTTGTTCTCGAAACCAGGAATGACCACTCTTTCGGCTGGGTTGGTCAATGAAGTCAAATAGTCAGCGGTAGTTTGACGAGAAGGACACTCGTAACCCATCTCTACGAAAAACTCCTTGGCCTTATCAGCTCTTCCGAAAAAGATCTGATAACCTTCGTAAAGGACAATGACGTTGTCAAACAAGTTGTAAGCATCCTGCGAACATTGATAGATGGCAATCAAGGGCGTGGCGTCCAAGATAGCAGCAGAAGTCTTCAAAGCACGAATGAATTCTAAGGCGGTGGCAGCATCTAAACCTCTGGTGGCGTTATCCCAACATTGTACGTTGGCACCACATAAGGATACCTCTGCAATGGAGACACGCTTTCTTTCACCTCCAGAAACACCACGGACGAAATCATTACCCACGGGGGTATTACGGGTGTGCGACAAACCGTAGGTGGCCATGTAAACTGAGGCCATGTGCTTGACCCATTCCTCTCTCGAGACAGGTCCTCTGTTTTGCGGAGTCTTCATTTTGGCCACGAATTCCAAGGTGTCACCCACAGACAAGTGGGGAAAGTGAACGTCGGTCTCTGCAGAGTATACAACGTCACCACGGTGGTGTTTAGCGATTTCGGCAGGCGAAATTCCATCATATGTGATGTGAGACTCGGCGCCAATGTGGAAACCGTAGGTGTTACACGCAATGGTTTTAAGCAAGGTAGAACAACCAGAACCAGGACGACCCAAGACGACAGTGAGCTCACCGGGCTTGAAAATACCATCCATAGTCTTCAAGATGTCAAAATAACGACTTTCGTCATCTTTTCTAAGCAGGCGGAAACCATCAACAGCCAATTTGAACAATGCATTGGTAACAGTAGGCTGATAATCGGAGTCAGTAGCAACACCATAAGCACGCAAATTACGGTAAGCAAGCCCCAATTTGGAGGGCTTATAGTATTCAGGATCGGAGTCCAACAATTTACGCATGTTCTTGACCCAGAACTTGGCGTCAAAACTGTCGGAGTCTGGGTTCAAGATTTCATCGCTCTCATTGAATGGAACTACACCAGGCACATTGGACATGTGGGTTAAGTACTTCTTCAACTCGGCGGCCGAGTCTCTGGTTTTCAAGGACGAGTGCGAGCCGTGGGACAAAGTTCTGGCCAATTCTCTGATCTCGTCCTGGTGGGCATTGAAGCCTCTGTACTCGTTGACAGAATCGAGATCAGAGTTGGCAGAGCTGTAGGAAGAGGTACGGCCAAGGTTGCCGCCAACTGGTCCGGTGGCAACTTCTGCGGCAGCATTTTGAGTTTCGGGCCCGTCAAAGGCCTGGTCACCTACAAAGGTGAATTTCTCCTGAGACATCTAAGGCTAGAAGGTCTGGAGAATTGACGAGGCAGGTGCGGCAGATGCAAGCAAGTGACCAACAGAGCTAATGAAGCAGCAGAGTAAGCAAGACAAATAGGGCAAACTGGACGGCTGCAGCAACTAGAATCTAGAGACCAATTAAAGAAAAAGCTGAGGTTTGAATATACGGAGCATAGTCCAGCAATATATGGAATAATGTCGGAAGCTGGCTAAGTTCCGTTATGTATGCATGCGGAGTTAGCCTATTCGGAAACAAAGAGCATAGTAAACACCGCAGGGTTAGGGGAATAGTCGAATGAGGCTGGGCATTGTGAAAGGCGCAAATAAATACAAAAAAAAAAAATAAGAATAAAAAGACCCAAATGAGACAAACGGGGAAGACGGGGAAGACGGAGAAGACGATTGGATTTCCATGAATATGTAAGGTTAGATGAATATATCAGTCTTTTCAAGCTTTGGAGAGATTTTGGCGTGGGGGAATTTTGAAAGTGCAGAAAAGTGATGCGCAAGCCGTGCACAAGCCGTGCGAATTGTTATTTCCGATATCCCATTACGGAACAATTCGTCATCATGAGGAGGGGCTCGAGCCAATGAGAAAGCGTAGAAGTTTAGAAGTAAAATATTCGATCGCTAGGGAGTAAGTAGAGTGCAAGGTTGGGTGGCGGATTACTTTATGTACTAGAGATATGTTTGTTGTTGGCGTGGATATAGCGTTATAGATCTGCGTGAAGCGTTCGGAACATCGCGGAACACGGAATAAAGAGAGGGTGGGCGAAATACAAAAGTAGAGAGGAAGCTTTGTGTGAATAGATGAAAGAGAAGGATACTGAAAATCATGAAAAATATCCTTGAGACATTAAGTGGGATGAAACTCTATTCACTTCTTCAATTTTTTTTCTGATATAGATATTGAGAAATGGAGAATATAGAGACAATGATATGGTCTGGAATATCCTATCATTGGTTCCATGGATATTTACCCATCAAATTTGTCTGGAGATCTCTCCATAGTCGGATCATTTTTTGACACATTATGACTTTCTTTGCAAATAGACATTTCAAACAATTTAATTTCTCTTCATTTTCACTGTAACCTCCAATTTTAAACTCCATATTCTTCTTCCTTGGATCTTTTGTGTCCTTTGTACTCCTCCTCTCGTCACAATAGTAATGGTTCTCATATTCAGAACCTCGATGCACCCTCCTCCGTAAACTTCCTCTTAACTCCTCACTCCGTGTGGCAACGGCCTAGACTGCAGGGTCTCCGGACCGTTCGGCATGTGATATGGAGGAAGTTTCGCATACAAGGCTGAGTTTATGCTTCCCTGATTGGCGATTATCTCCACTGGAAGCTAATTCCACCTCAAGTTCCGAGCTTATTTATAATCAATGGAGGTTGTGGCTCCGCAGAAGGTTTTTTTCTCAAAATTTGAACAACCTCACACCACCTCGCTTCTTTTGCCCGTGTTCCTCTATTGCATTTTTTTTTTTACATGCTCATGCTGTCATTTTTTTCTCTCATTTTTTTCTCTCTTTCTGCCATTGTTTGCTATTCAGAATTGCTCATCATTAAGTGGTTTTGCTATTCTTCTCTTACGTCATGTATGCCTCCAGGTTTATTTTGCTCATGGCGCCTTTACGACAGCGCAATATCTCCGCATCCAGCGAGGAAGTCAGGGCTCATAAGCAAGTAGTTCAATGGGAATACTTTCGCAGCCAATCTCGGAATGATTGATGATTCGTCATTCTTTCTCAAAAATCTTTCATTTCTTGTCTCAAACCTCTATGACATTCTTATGGCTTGTAAGTCTGTTCTGTGTCTTTGAAGTTTTTTGATATTCTGGACTGTCTGTACTACTGCAGCATATACACCTCTGCAGATCTGCTGCCTCTATACGACAAAGTAAACGACTGGTCAACACTAGACGTGCGACCCCGTACGACCCCGTACGACTCCATAAAATCACAATCATTGCAAGGAAAGTGGTCGCTCGTGCAGCAAAAAAAAGCCGTGCGGGTGGGGTATCGTCAAGCAGAGAAGAACATGGGTATTATTCCTTCAAGTAAGCTCAACTAGGAAGATTGAGTAACTAACAATCAATGAATATTCCGGAAAATGGCTTTTTGCCTTGATGAAAGGGTATAATCCAATTAATAATTTGAAAATTCGACTTGAAAATACCGTCGCCTTTATTCCACAATTAATTTTTCATTTATTATGGGAGAAATCTTATTGCTTTTCAGGTACAGTATATGCCAGTTCTCCATCTTTTAGCACCCAACAGCTGCTCTTCAACTCGAATTAGCTTGTAAGTTTGGGAGGGGCATCCACATCGGCTGATTGTGCGTTACCCAGCTCCACCTCTTTGTTTCAATCCAGTGGGGACGTTTTGAATGACCTTGTAATATGGTGCGTATGGGGCGTGCTTGCTCTAAGAAACATGAAGGTCACAATAGTCTCCCCTAATTCATGTTTTCAGAATATTCCTTCATTTCAAATTCGTTTATTTTCTTTGATTCTTCTCATTTCATTGACTACCTTCATCACTTTCAGTTGTTTCGACTCCTTTGACTGACGGATCTTCCTATAGTTCTTGAATGATGGAAACATAACTCTGTCATATATTACCAAGTCTTTCTACTACTTGACTTTCATCAACCCCATTTTCTTTTATTTTTCCCATTTTTCAAATTTCCAATTTCATCTTTTCCATTTTCCATTCGTAGTTGATTTTTTTCAAAACGCAGTTCGCAAGTGTAGAATCGTCTCAAATCACAAAATTCTGTACCATAATTCAAAAATGCGTTATTCATCAAAAAAATATGATTTAAAAATGCACGTTGGTGACTCCCCTTATTACATTCCGAAGGCTTCACGGTTTCAGATTCTCTTCCTACATCCTCATCCAACATCAAGAACCCATTCTTCCCTATCGCTGTATGTCGGAGCTGACTCATGATCTCATGCTCCACCATCTTCAATCCATAGATGGACACCAAATTATACTCTTCACTACCTCCACAGCGAATGCAGAATTAGTACAGTTTCTTTCGGATGACTTCAATTTCGAGATTTGTATGAGGAAACTCTCACTCAAAGATCAGCTTAAAGTGAGAAACTCTCAACATAACAGAATCAAGGAATTGGGTCTGCGGCTCTTTTCCAAATACGTGCTAAATTACATAGTATATATCCAAGGTGGAAGCCCAAGTTTCGATCCGTGGGCAGAGCTACCCATGGAATACAACAAGTACGGGAAGCCGCAGCTAAAGAACCAGAACATTCTAAATTTCCAGTACAACTCAAGCAGTTCCAACGATATTATCTCCATAGTTGTGCTGATAAATTCATCAAGTTCTGTCGGCATAGACCTTTCTCATGAGACTCAGGATTCCATTTCTGCTACTGACTTCATGGACCAATTCCAAGGGATCTTTACTTCCCATGAACAAAACCAATTGATGGAAATTGACAACATAGAGGAAAGATATGTCGCTTTCAACCATTTCTGGACTCTCAAGGAAGCTTTCACGAAGTTCATTGGGTGTGGTTTGAACGTGGACCTTGCAAAGATCAGTTTCCATCTCACAGACGAGAAGTTGGAGTTAAGAGGTTCTATTCCGTCAGAAAAAGGATTGGTAACTGGTTACAATGTTAAATGGCTCGAGGGCATAGAAGTGGAGTATTCTGAGCTTGCTAACGAATTCAGAACGAACTTCAACCATCATCATTACAAGGTGTATTGCTCGTCAGCAGTTCTACGTGCTGAAGACAAGCTTCCTGTGATCGTGACGGTGATAAGCCCTCATGACAACATCGAAAAGAGCAAGAACTTCCATTTTGATATGGGCAGACTTGTAGAAGGACTTGTGGATACAGATTTGGTCAATGGGACAAGATGAGTGGAGACCAAACGATACTTGGTGATATAATGGATGAAATAATGGATGAGAAGGTAGAGTAGCATATATAGACATAAGGCACATAAAGTAAACACCATTCTACTACAACATACATGAATATAGCACTCTTATTCGTTACATCGGTATTCATCTCTCTGCTCATTAGCCACCTACCTACATTATGGTAAAGGGATGATCCACTCTATGCGAAAGAACGTATTCGAGATTCTTTCACCCCGACTGTCATTCTTACCAGAAAAATTCCTTTAAATAAACATTAATAATCTCCTAATTATTTCAGAATTAATCGTTTTTGTACCTCGCCATCTCACTCAAATCTCCATCTTTGTATCTTCCCCATCCTCACTTCCTACATCCAGAACATACTACATCGTCATGAGTCTCTTGATCGAGAAACACGTCAAAAACTTCCGATTGTGTCTCCATTCGCTTCCTGCTAGGGCTCAAGGCGAAGATGCAAACAAGCTTGCCATTGTATACTTTGTTCTCCACGGCCTAGGCTTGCTAGACCAGATCCATGTCTCGCCAGATTCCAAACTACACATTGACTATATTTACTCTCATTTGATCAACACAAAAGATACGAACATTCAGGCGTTCAGGTCAAGTCAGACATTCAAACTTCAAGATGAGCATAACGATTACGATCTCCCCAACCTTTCTGCGACGCTCTTTGCATTGGCATCTCTTTTGATCTTGAAAGACGACTATTCGCAGCGACTCGACCGCCACAAGATCATGGCGTTCGTGGCGCGGTGCCAGGTGAAATCAGGTCCATTAAAAGGCTCGTTTGTTCCTGTTTTGGACGTGAACGGAGAGCCATGGGGCGAGTCTGACTTGCGGCTATGTTATATAGCCGCTTCCATACGCAAAATGGTTGGATACGACAGGTTAACTGAGAGTGAAAGGGTTTCGGACATTGATGTGGATACCATGACGCAGTTCATTCTCGATAAGTTCAATTTCAACGGTGGAATTGCCTCTACTTCATTCACAGAATCTCATAGTGGCCTCACCTTCTGCGGGTTGGCTGCGTTGAAACTAACAGGCTTTGATTTGGACACCAAAAATGACTTTGTGGCGCTCACACAGAACTGGTTGGTCCACCGACAAGTTGACTACCCGGTTGAACTATACGGGGAAGAGCCAGATTACGAATATTATGAGGAAAGGGACATCGGAGGGTTCAACGGACGAGAAAATAAGTTTGCGGATACCTGTTACTCGTGGTGGGTGATGTCGCTGTTAGAAATGTTAGGAGAAGGAGGATTGAAGCTCATCGACGGAGAAAGGGCCCTCACTTACCTCCTTGAAGGTACACAACATAAATTGATGGGAGGTTTCGGCAAAGATACGGAAAGCATGCCCGATCCATTCCATTCGTTTCTTGGGCTTGCTAGTGTTTCGCTTTTGAAAGCTTCTGGATTGGAGTTTGATGGAATGGAGACCTTGCAAGAAATCGACACGGAGTTGGTAATTACGAAGAAGCTGCGAGAGTTTATGGATGCTATGTGGCAGTAGGGGATACAAAGGAAGGACAACAGAGAGAGATTTTCTGGAGGAGTACAAAGGTGAAAATCGTTCGATGATACTCGAAGAGTTCTGATTCGTCTCGATAAGACTCACTATAGATAAAGAGCTCGAGAAGTGGCGAAAATGATGGCCATTTAGAGTGGGAGGCTATCAACACAAGATAAGATTGGAAGACCCTGAAGCAATAACTGAAATTTGAAGGGACTCTGATGAGGAGGACACTTAAGAGTCAACAAAAAACGCAAGGACACTCTGAAAACCTATAGAATACAACACAGACGCTCTACTGAAATCTGGGAGTCTGGGGCGTCAACTACTACGGAAAAGCGACTACGCTGATCAAACTATTGATTTCTCTTCCTTTCTTCGAGAACATTTTTCACATACATTTTCAGTTCTCTCTACTCATACCTGACCAATTCGCAAGTGGTAAAATGAACCATGACCAAACTCTGAACACATGCACAAAAACATTCTTTGCAATCACAAGATGATGAGCAAATACCGGTACTGAGTTCCCAAATTACCCATACTATGTCTCTAAGAACTCTCTTGTCACCATTGGTCACCCCACATTCACCTGCACATCATGCCAACTGCACCTGATCAACGGTCGATTTTCACCAGTCAATTGCTACGAATACCACCACATTCATGGATAATGGACCACCACCTGCGGGTACTCCGGCCCGCAAGATCCCCACGACCAGGGTTCACTTGATTTCGGGAGCCACTGCTGGTCTCGTGTCTGCTTTTACTTTGCAACCTCTCGACCTCTTGAAAACCAGATTGCAACAACAGCAGCTGGAGGTGGCGGGCTACCGGACGTCAATTGGGAAGGAACTCAAAAAGCTCACCAACGTTAAGGATTTGTGGCGTGGTGTTCTTCCCTCTACTCTCAGAACATCTGTTGGTGCCGGTCTTTACTTTACCATGCTTTCGCAGACCAGAACGTACTTGGCCACCTTGAAGAAAAACAGAGGAGAGCTGACACTGAGTATCTTACCAAAGCTTTCTCATGCAGAAAACTTGGCCACTGGTTTCTTCGTTCGTGCGGCAGTGGGAGTGATTACCATGCCCATTACGGTGGTGAAAACTCGCTTTGAGTCCAGCATTTACTCGTACAACTCACTCTATGAAAGTTTTGACGGTATCTACCGCGACGGCAGCCCGAACGGCTCTTTCCGCCACTTCTTCAAGGGAACGTTTGCTACCTTGGCTAGAGATTGTCCCTATGCTGGGCTCTACGTTCTTTTTTATGAGGCGTTCAAAAACGACTTATTTCCAATTGTTTTTGCACCCTTGCAAAGTGAAGCTTACTTTGCGTCGTTGAACAACTCCACTTCGGCAGTTTTGGCTGCTTCAGTCTCTACCACCATTACAGCACCTTTTGATGCCATCAAAACTAGGTTACAGCTCAATTCAGCCACTACAAGAGCACCTACATTAGTGTCTGTGGCACAGAAGTTGTTGCAGGAGCCTGGAGGAGTAAAAAATTTGTTCAGTGGGCTTTCGTTGCGGTTGGGCAGAAAGGGTCTTAGTGCTGGTATCAGTTGGTGCATGTACGAAGAGTTGCTCAAGTTCTTGTAAATAGGAAACGGCAGGGTATAGAGTAAGGATAGAATATACAACATGCCGATGAAGTGTCAATGAACTACCCGATATTCATGCAACCTGCAATTTACATTTTCGATATCCAATTTTTCTCTCATTACTCTGATTACTTAAAATCCATATTCTTCATATGTCATTGGCCCCACCCCCCACCTTGGTGTACGGATGTCTCAATCTTACCTCGGACCAGAAACTGGGGTAACGATCAGAAAAAAACCAACCACTTCCTCTTTTCTTGATGAACGACGATCTAATCACCAGCGCCGTCTCTTTCCTTAGAGACCCTAACGTGGCGTCGTCGCCTATCAACAAGAAAATTGAGTTCCTTCAGTCGAAAGGATTGAATGAACAACAAATCGAAGAAGCGTTAAGAAGAGCCAACGATTCGGGCTCGGGCAGCTCGGCGTCAAACTCTCCGCAGGTGGCTACCTCGACGTATTCGTCGCAACAATCATATAATGCCCCAGCTCCGTTGGACTATTATTCGGTGCCCCCACAGGTGCCGGAACGAAGCTGGAAAGATTACTTCATTATGGCCACCGCTACAGCAGGTGTCACGTATGGATTGTATCAGGTGGTATCACGATATCTTATTCCTAGCATCATACCGCCGGGGCAGTCCCGTGTGGATGAAGACAAGGAGAAGATTGACGAGGAGTTTGTTAAGATTGATAAAGTGCTTGAACAGATGGCAATTGAGCAGAAGGAGATCAAAGACTCCAACGAGGCCAAGTTGAAGGAAATTGATGTAGTTATCGACAATGTCAACGACTTTTTGGCCAAATATAACAAAGACAAGTTGAAGTTCGATGACGACTTGCGGTTGATGAAACTCGAAGTGGATAATTTGCTGAATGCTGTCGAAAAGAACATGCGATTAACCAAAGAGAGCATTTCGGATGAGCTTAGCAACATTTCGGAAGAGCTCACTTCGCTCCGCAACTTGATCAAGGCTCGTGGCGAGGCTGCTTCCACCTCTGAGAGGAAAGTGGCCCCAGTGTCTTCAATTCCATCTGCATCTGAGATCTTGAAGAGAGCCAAGAGCAACCAGGCTACCAGTAATGCAAATGGGGCTAACAGTTCCGAGAGGAAATCAGTGGATGCAGCAAGAGAACCTACTTCGCAACCATCTACCATCAATACCTCTGTAGCTAGCCCAAAAGGTGAGATCTTTGCAGCTGGAATTCCCGACTGGCAACTCAAGCATAAGCAGGCCGAGGAAGAGAGGGAGTTGAAGGAGCAGCAAGAAAAGGCAAATGCACAAGTGGATGTGAGCGAGTCCGAGGGAGAGTGGCCTCCTACCCAAGTGCAGAGTCAAAGCGGAATTCCCCTTTGGCAGCAACAGATGAAGAAAGATGACGAGATCGTGGAGAAGTCCATTGAGAATGTGGGCGTTCCCGCATGGCAGTTGAATGCCTCCAAGTAGGCGATGGATTTCGTTGAACGAAGACGATTCGACCCCTAGCAAACTAATACATGATGAAAGCAGATATCCATGTAAGTGTTGAAGTTACTTGGTCTTCATAGACCTCACAAAATATCTAATACGTGATACAATAAGGATATCAGTCCAACTCGCCATATTACCCACGAACCCTGGTCTTCAAAATCTGAAAGTTGGATCCTTTTCTTCTGAATCTCCCCAATACTGATTTTAAACCTATCTTTCAATTTTCAAGTGCTTTCGTACTTCTTTCTAGAATGAAAACCGAATATTTTGCATTTGCCCATTCTCCATAATTGTCAGTGTTAGCACAGAAGCCTCTGCCTTCGTGTATAGAGTCGCATCATGGTGATCAGATGGTGTAGCCGTTTCTGGTGACTGCACCATTCTCCCCCACGTCACCACTTTTTCTGGTAAACTTCACTTATTCTGGAAGAGTACGAATTTTTTGCTACTCTTTGCAATGTACCCGAATCGGCCTCTTGAATCGGTGGCCTTTGTTGGTCAAATCGAGCAAGTAGACCAGATAAGAAGAACTTACACGAAAAGGCAGGAAAGGTCCGACACTTATAGGCTCCAACAGCTTACACGAAGTCCGGGAGGATGTGTTGGGTACGTTCCTCAAATTTGGGGTGATGGATCCCGGATGAGATATGACAAATTGGGAAATGAAATGGGAAGTAATGGAATTGGATATAAATCAGGCGAAACGCCGGGGTCAGGAGACGATAAGGGTGGTTTTGAAAGAAAAAGGAACATAAATGTTTCTAAAGACATGGCTGATCTTCAGTTCGCAAAACTGGATACGAATAATGAAGTGAATAAGGATACCATTAAGACTGGCAAGAGGGCATTGATGAAGTCGACTGGAGTGACAGGACTGCCTATGATGAGAGCATACCTGGAACAGATGGGTAATATGGGGCAATCTGTGCCTCTTGTGCTGTCTCGGCTGGCTACATCGAGATTCAGTGGGTTAGCAGACTTCCAAATGTGTGCCAGTCCTATTGATGTTGATTTTGGAAATATCGGCTCGGAGATTGCAACGGACTTGGGTCTGGATGGAACCGATGCTGGAACAACGTCGGCTAAACAATTTAGTACTGCCGCTAATCCTCCCAGTGACGTTGGGCCTTCTCCGAACATCTGGAGAACAGAGTCTGCCTCCACTCATTCTCCAGGCTTTGCTTCATTCATGGCGCAATCAGAGTCTTCACGCAACTCCCCACCAATAATGTTCCTCTCTGGCCTCAATGGATCCGTAGACAGCTATGGATCCAGTGCTCTGCAGGCTTTCCTGTCTTCGCCATGGGGTGTATCAAGGCTGTCTATTTGGATGGCACCACAGAATACAGCAAGTAAGAGCAACTGGGACCGCACAGCCTAACAGATTTGTGTAAGAATTAATTGATTTTCGGTTGGCAAGAGTCAATGTCGGCGTCGATAAGGAAAGAACAAGCACACGTGATATCGGATCACGTTATAGATCAGAAGGATCGTCACTACCTATGCAATTAATTCTTTCCATCTCCAACTGGACTATTGTGTGGTCCATGTATCTAATAAATGCTGCCACTAAGTTTCACATTTGTAGTTACATCTCTTATCCTTTAACTCTCCATCGCCTTGTCACAGTACAAAATACACCCGTACACCATCACCACTTTACCACTACATCTACCAAGATCCATGAATCTTCAATCATAATCATGAGTTCCACGATTTCTTTACACAAATTGGTTAAGGTCCTGGCTTCCAAGAAGACTTCTCCGAAAGTCTTTGGCAGTCTTCTAAAGCAATTGCTCAGCACCACCGAAGTATCAGACAATGAAATGGTGGAGTCTTTGATTGAGATTCCAAAAGGTTCAGATCCGGTCCAGCAGAAATATCTTGTGGAGTATGCAGTGGAATTTGCCTGTGGCAGTATCTCTGATCTCCAGAGGTTCATGTCGCTTCTTGTGCAAGCCTCTGTAGAATCTCAACGAACATACGTAGTGTTCTTCAAGAATAGCTATTCTCGGGTATTTAGGCTGAATGCCTTGAAGGAATTCATTCAGTCTGGATATATCCCGTATACTGTTAGATTTATGAGTAATCTTGCTGAAGTTGTGGAATTGGATAGTATTCAAAAAAGCACTTTGACTCATATTCTTTTCTTATGGGGAGATATCATAGATAACCATTCAGAGATGATTCCTTCGGGTCCATTCAAGGAAATGGCCATCTCGGTAATGAGCATTTTAGTGAAGTTCGGCTACGACAGTTTGTCCGGCTATTTCACCAAGAAAGCAAATGTACTAATGACTACTGCTGATTTGAATAAAGAGTTGCAACCGGGTGTACCATTGGTTCCACTAGGAGCAGAAAACAACGAAAAATTGACCATGTCTATGGTACAGAAATCATTTTCTGTGAACTGGCACTCTAAGAAGGCTGCTACTTATCTTATTATCAAAAAGTTTATGTGGTTGAACACACAATTCGAGCAATGGCAGATCCATAACTTGGTGGATGACTACTTGCAATTTTTCGGCATTTCAACTCATAAGTTGAGTGAACTAGTCGATGAGATTGTATCAGCTTTTTTTGGGGGTATCACTATTGCTATACTGCTGAAAGAAATGCCATATGTGATTTTCAACTGGCGTAACTTTATTGTAAGCACATTACCAATCTTTCTCAAGAATTCGAGACATATACACTCAGCCATATCATCTGAGAATCTCGGGGAGCTCTTGTGTGATGCTGTTGTGAAAAGAAAGGATACTGCCATAACACAAATGGCGGTAGGAGATAAGCCTTATGACTTGCGCAAACATTTTTTGCGTAATTGTATCTACCAAAAGATCATTACTTTAGAAGAGTTCACCAAATTGTTTCCTGAAGAGGCGGACGCGCTATCTCTGTCGCTTATTATTCATGAAACCGAGCAATTGAGCCACCTTGACAGCTTGACAAGTGAATTGAACAACAAGTTATTGGAGGTCAATACTGAATTCACTTCTTTAGAAGAAAGCAGACTCATTGAGTATTTCCAGTCACTTCCCAAGACTAACATTCTCTTTCTGGAAAAAAAGCAGAAGCAATTGAACAAGCTTGCTCACAAAGCCGTGGACGCTCTCGTCAAAGACAAAAGTAGTGAGAAACTAGGGCGATTATTGATTGCCATGGCCAACACGCCAACCGTTTCGAATATAATTTTCTTTCAAGACCCGCTCGGACCGTGGGGACTCTTAAACAAGTTGATTTTATATTTGGATCAGGAAAGCTTCCGTGTGGACGAAGACGACAGCAATTTTCAAGACACTTATGCGTATTTTGGTGTGATACTTTCGGGAATAATTGCTATAGTCGTTCATTTCAACATTGACTTTAAGCTGGCTGAGGTAAAGGACTCGTACACTATCAATTTCATTACCAGGTTCTTTTATAGACACTGTGAAGACCTTACTGCCAAAGTAGTTGGATCAGACGAAGATGACTCCACCATTGTGGCCAACTACAACACGCTTTTGCAAGATTGGGTTAATGCGTTGTTCGATGTAAACAACGAGGGTTTATCTGACGATTTGATTAAGTCCATTAATGTCAAACAGACGTATAAGCTCATTACCATCATTTTTCAGCAGGCCATCACAGCTAATATTTTGGGCACCTTGAGTACCAGCGGATTGAATAATGGATTAGACTACTTGAGTCAGAACTTTTTGGCACCATGTTCATTGGAAATTATGGAGTGGATTCTCAGTGGAATTGGACCGTTGCAACCAAATAGCGAAGCAATGGTTTCGATATTTCTCCGCATCATGGAGATTAACCTCGGCAACTCCGGCACCACCTCGGACCCTAATTATACTTTCCGAGTTCTACTCTGTATTGTTGGGCCACGGGCACTTGAGAAATTGCAAACCCTCAAGAACTGGCGGAACTTTGAGGCTGCGGCCAGAAGTGTTTCAATCCTTAAGCGAGAACTTGGTCATGACCATTTGACGCCACAAAATGCGAATATTCTGCAAGTCGGCTCGTTCGATCTTGTCCAAACCATCAAACAATGCCTTATTCACTATGTCCGCGAGCCGGGAAACTACTCTGTGCTGACCACTTGGGCAAATATTCGTTGGTGGTGGAGCAAATTGTCCGGCCCGGAGACCTTTGATGCGTTTTTGCAAGAGTTACATCAATGCCTGGTGCTGCACAATCATGTTGACGTAGAGGAGAGCAAGGTTTTTTTGGATTTCTTAGTATTCTTGGTGGTGGCTACAAGTGGAGTAAAGGAAGAGTCTTCGTCTACAGGTACGGGCAATGAGATCGACATGGGCCACCGTGAATCCGCTACAGTTTCTGACAAGTTTTCACTCACCATCGATAACCACTACTCGTCGATATTTAATGAGGTTGCAGGGTTTGTACCTGAGTCAGAGAAGCCGCCTAAAGACAATTTGATGGGCGATTTCGAAATGGACGACTTATTCAACGATGCTGGAGATGATCTTTTTGGAGATAACGGCCTGCATGCATCCGCACCCTTCACCAAGAAACAGCATAGCCTTCCAGCAGTTGACACTGTCTACAAAACTCTTAAAGGCGCAGACGGTAAATACACGTGCATTGAGCAGATGCTCATTGGCAGAGGAGGTGGCGGCAAGAATCGGATCACCAGTATTGCCAAGTTGAAATTAGCGCAAGAGCTCGAACATGCACACAGGAGATAACGGAAGTCTCCAACAGTTGTCCACAGATAGCGGTTAGCAAATGTGAAGGATGTCAAAGTTTATTGATTGCTTTATGGTATTGTGGTTTAATGAAGCTTTCAGGCATTGAAGCACTTTTGTATGCTTTCAAAACTTTATGTGGGGACATAAAGCTGTCTACGTACAATTTGGATTCGTTTCACCGTCCGTTGTTCTTACTTTTTTTACTTTATTTGGGGAGGCCATGGCCATTAATGCCGTTTTCTGTGTGTGCACGAAAGATAGCGCGAGTCCCAATTTGGGAATTCCGCTATTATGCGAGCTTATCGATACCAATGGGTTCATTTTGAAGTTATCGCGGCTTATGTGCAAAATAGTGACACTATCTACATACCGGTTCTGTTACACCCCGTCAATTTAATGAGCAGACATCCAACATAATTGATACCTCACCAAAAATTCAGTTTCAATTTCTGAGTTTGTCACTGCCATTAGCTTCAATTCCTCGCTACTTGAATACCTAGTCTCCCTAGTTATCCTCGCTACTTGAATTTGTCGCCATGGAACAAGTAAAGTCTCATCGTTCGCCTATCCAGGCAATTCGTTCCAACACCACGGAACGTATGGCCCATCACTTGGACACAGTTCTCTCCAATCGTGAAGAAATTCGTTCTATTGACAACCAACATGCCGCTGACGATACTGATCTTTTGCACCAGATTGGTTACAAACAAGAGATGAGAAGAGAATTCTCAACCTTCCAGGTGTTCGGAATTGCCTTCTCGATTATGGGTTTGTTGCCTTCCATCACTACGACTGCCGCTGTGGGCTTGGAGGCCGGTCCTGTTGGTCTTGTGTGGGGCTGGTTTGTGAGTGGACTCTTCATTCTTTTCGTTGGTATTTCAATGAGTTTTTTGGGTTCGTCCATTCCAACCTCTGGAGGTTTGTTCTACTACGCTAATTACTACTCGGGTGAGAATGTGAGAGTGCCTTTGTCTTTCCTTATTGGCTGCTCCAACACCTTGGCCTTATGTAGTGGTTTATGTTCCATCAACTACGGTTGCGTCTCCGAATTGTTTGCTGCAGTTTACCTCGGCACCGGTTTCGAATCCACCAAGTATCAGGTATATGGGGTTTTCGTCGCCATTGTTCTTACACAGCTTGTTGTGTGTTCTGTCACCACCAAGATGACCGCTACCGTTCAGTCCATCTCCATTTACATGAACGTTTTCATTATCATTTTGTTCTTGATCGCTGTACCCATCGGTACTAAGGTTAACTTGAAGAGATTCAATGATGCACACTTTATTTTTGGTGAGTTGCAGAACTTCAGAGACTGGTCCCCCGGTTGGTCATTCATGCTTTCTTGGATGCCTGCTATTTGGACCATTGGTGCCTTTGACTCGTGCATTCATATGTCCGAAGAATGTAAGGATCCTACCAGAAAGGTTCCTATCGGTATTATTGGCTCAATCTCTGTTTGTTGGATTGTTGGATGGTTCATCGTCATCGTCATGTGTGCTTGCATGAAAGACGGAGATGTTGAGGCTGTCTTGGGTAGTGACACCGGTATGGTGGTTGCACAGATTATCCAGGACTCATTGGGATCTAAATGGGCCATTGCCTTCATGTCGTTGATTGCAATTGCTCAGTACTTGATGGGTATGTCTCTTCTTATTGCATTGTCTAGACAAGTATTCTCTTTCGCCAGAGACCACGGCTTGCCATTCGTCTACAACTACGTCAAGGTGATCAACCCTAAAATCAAGGTTCCTCTCCGTGCCACCATTTTCTCTGGTATTTTCGCTTGCATTTTGGCCTTGTTGATTTTGATCGATGCCACCGCTGCCAACGCTCTTTTCTCTATGGCTGTGGCTGGTAACTTGCTTGCCTGGGGAGTTCCTATTCTCTTGGTGATCTTGCCCACTGCGTCTGCCAAGAGATTTGTTCCAGGTCCATTCTACTCGCTGAAATTCTTCTACCCGATCAACGTGATCTCGTGTGTTTGGCTTTCCTATGTGATGGTCATGTGTATGTTCCCAGACAACAAGGCTGTGAGCAAGGACACCATGAACTACACTTGTGCTATTAATGGTGGTGTGTGGTTGTTATCCCTCATCTACTTTTTTGCTTATGGCTACAAGCACTACCACGGCCCCAAGTCGAACTTGTCTGCTATTGATGCAGAGGAAGCCGTATCGATGCAAAGTGAGACCATTGACGCTAAACTTGGTTAGATCGTGATCAGAAGCTAACAAGGGTAAGCATTTGTGCAATCCCACCCAACTCCACCGTGCTTAATTTCCTTTCTTAAGTTGTATAATTAATTAATGATTTTCATAGTATGACATGTAGGACATTGATAAGAATGTGAATGGCCAATTGGTGGATGGAAGATAAGCCTCAACTCCGAACTTCCTTTTTGGGATAAGCGCATATACGGAATTTTTCGTATGGTCAGAGATAGTCGATCGAACAGACCAAAAGCGTGGTGATTACGTATTGAAGATTCCGAGAATTCTTTGCTGAGTTTCATTTGCTTTTTTTTTTCAATTTCAATGAATTCTTGCATGAACTTAGATGAGTTTGTGATGAGTTTGCGAGGATCCATATCGCTCGAAAATTTTTGATAAGGTATTTGATGATTGCCAGAATTATGGAGATAAATAAATGAAAGATACACAGTAAGCGATATAACTAACCAACGGCACAAATTGATCTAGGCCAGCTCTACCAGTAGGCTTCCTTTTTGCATACTATCTAGTGACAGGAGTTTCACCATGCATTTAGTAAGTAGCATTCGAAAAGTTAGAGTTGATACCATCATAGGATAGTCTTGAGAAAAAATGATTTATTAGCTCTGGATACTAACTAACATTGTTGAATGACATTGACGTGGTATATTTGAATATATGGATAATTGGGTCTAAGGATCCGAACATCAGTGTTGGCAGATATAAGGACATCATGCCCTAGATAATATTGTCAAAAGTAAATCGTTAGGGGAATTCTTTTTGACCCCAACATTTAATTATCCACCTCTCATCAAGGGTGAAATTGACTCCACATTATTTAGACTTGTACTGTGGATTGTGGCTATTTATTCAAGTTCACTAAATGAAAGGCGATTGAGTGGGAAGTTCCGTGCAGCATTCAAAGCCAATAAGTTTCAACATTTTTTCCAAGATGGTCTCAAGATCCATATCATAAAAACAATTCTACAACATTTTACCACCATTTTCACTACATTGTATCTTCTTTGTTAACTATGCACTTCAAATATTGATGGTTCTAATACTCATCATGCTCACTAAGTTAACCTACCAAATTACGTGCCCAAACACCATCGTCACAAATCAAAACGTCATTATCCTTCTTAATTATCTCCAATCTCTCATGTCCAAGTCTCCCTTTTCTTTTCTCCCCCAACTTTCCATTTTTGACTCCAGCCCTTCCTGTCTCCATTATCACGACTGCCTACACTCTTGCTCATCTACACGTCTGCACACTACGCGTCCTCCTGTTAGATCTTACCATTACTCATCATGGAAGAAGATTCGGCGTCGCTCAAGAGACCATGGATCCCTTCCCAGGAAGGGGCTCACTCGCTCCCAATAGGTACCCAGTCTATAAATTCCCAGGTGGAGCTCTCACAATCACAGCAGCAGCTTCTCAAGAAAGTCAAACGTCCCAACTCGACAGAAGAGCCGCTGGTTTTCGAAAAAGAGTTGCTCGACATGACTCAGCATGCAGCCGAATTCGCTGAAGAGCGCCAGAGCTGGTCCAGACCGCCACTTGAGTCAGATTTTGCAGAAAAGGATGTGACTTTCCAACAATTGGATGCTGAGGAAGCTTACGCTGGAGACGAGACATCGGTAAGGTTCTTTGGTATCACAGCCGAAGGAAATTCGGTACTCTGTAATGTGACCGGCTTCTTGCACTATTTTTATGCTCCCGTACCTCGTGGTTTCTTACGGGACCAGCATTTGGCTCAATTTGTCAACTACTTGAAATCGAACTACTTGGGCATCCACGACGTACACATCGTATTGAAAGAGTCCATCTGGGGGTTCAACAACAACATGAAAACGCCATTTTTCAAGGTGGTTGTCTCCAATGCGAAGGACATCACCAAGATAAGAGGTGCATTCGAAAGAGGTGAAATCCGTTTCGAAAACTTCTTTCCACCCACAAGCGTCACATACGACAACATCAACTACCTTCTCCGTATGATGATTGACTGCAAAATCACAGGAATGTCGTGGATTACCTTACCAAAGGGCAAGTACACACTCGTAGACCCATCCTTGAAGGTTTCCACCTGTCAGGTGGAATGTTCGGTGGATTATAGGGACTTGATTTCGCATCCGTCGGAAGGTGAATGGTTGAAAATGGCTCCTTTGCGTATTTTGTCCTTTGACATCGAGTGTGCGGGAAGAAAGGGTATCTTCCCAGAGGCTCAACATGATCCTGTCATTCAGATCGCTAATGTGGTGCTGAAATACGGTGACCAACGGCCCTTCATCCGTAATGTGTTCACGGTTAATACCTGTTCTCCTATCATTGGTTCAGAAATCTTCTCTCACATGGATGAGAGAGATATGTTGATTGCATGGAGAGACTTTGTGGTGAAGTCTGATGCTGACGTGATTATCGGATATAACACTGCCAACTTCGATTTACCTTATCTTTTAGATCGTGCTAAAGCCCTTGGCTTGCCAAAATTTCCTTATTTTGGTCGTATGGTCAATATCAGGCAGGAAGCCAAGGACTCTGTGTTCAGTTCCAGGGCTTATGGAACTAGAGAGAACAAGGTTGTTAACATTGATGGAAGAATGCAGTTGGACTTGTTGCAATTTATTCAGAGAGAGTACAAGTTAAGATCTTACACTTTAAACTCTGTTTCGGCCCACTTCTTAGGTGAACAAAAGGAAGATGTCCAGCATTCCATCATTACTGACCTTCAAAACGGTACCGCCGAGACAAGAAGACGTTTGGCTGTTTACTGTTTGAAGGACGCTTACTTGCCTCTTCGATTGCTAGAGAAGTTGATGTGTTTGGTCAACTATACTGAAATGGCGCGTGTTACTGGTGTTCCTTTCTCTTATCTTTTGGCTAGAGGTCAACAAATTAAGGTCATTTCGCAGCTATTCAGAAAGTGTTTACAGGAAGATATTGTGGTTCCTAACATGAAGAGTGAAGGTAGTAATGAAGAATACGAGGGTGCCACCGTCATCGAACCTGTTAGAGGCTACTACGATGTTCCGATCGCTACATTGGATTTCAGCTCTTTGTATCCATCCATCATGATGGCTCACAACTTATGCTATACTACACTTCTTAACAAACAGTCGATCCAGGCATTCAAATTAACAGAGGATGATTATACGCATACGCCCAATGGCGACTACTTTGTTAAGGACAACAAGAGAAAAGGTATATTACCCACTATCTTGCATGAGTTGTTGACAGCCAGAAAGAAAGCCAAAGCCGACTTGAAGAAAGAAACAGATCCATTTAAGAAGGATGTGCTCAATGGTAGACAATTGGCATTGAAGATTTCAGCCAACTCTGTCTACGGTTTCACGGGTGCGACGATCGGAAAGTTACCGTGTTTAGCTATTTCGTCATCTGTCACTGCATTCGGTAGAGAGATGATTGAAAAAACTAAGAATGAGGTTCAGGAAAAGTATTCAACTAAGAATGGCTATACATACGATGCACAGGTGATCTATGGAGACACAGATTCTGTGATGGTCAAATTTGGACACCAGGATCTAGAAACATGCATGAAATTGGGAGAAGAAGCCGCTGATTTTGTGTCGACCAAGTTCAAAAACCCAATCAAGTTGGAGTTTGAGAAGGTGTACTTTCCATATTTGTTGATTAACAAGAAGAGATACGCCGGTCTTTACTGGACCAGGCCCGAAAAATTCGATAAGATGGATACCAAAGGTATTGAAACTGTTAGACGAGATAACTGTCGTTTGGTGCAAAATGTCATCACCAAGGTTTTAGAGTTCATTTTGGAGGAACGTGATGTGGAGAAGGCTGAACGTTTTGTCAAGCAGACAATTGCCGACCTCTTACAAAACAGAGTCGATCTCTCGCAGTTAGTCATCACTAAAGCCTACTCTAAGCAAGAATATGACGGCAAACAGGTGCATATTGAGCTTGCCAAAAGAATGAAAAAGAGAGATCCTGGTTCTGCTCCGGTTTTGGGTGATAGAATTCCTTATGTGATTATCAGCTCTTCTAGTACGAAAAATTACGAGAAGTCTGAGGATCCATTGTATGCATTAGAGAACTCCCTTCCTATTGACGTCAAATACTACTTGGAAAACCAACTCACTAAACCCTTGTTGAGAATTTTCGATCCTATTCTAGGGGAAAAGAGAGCCAAAGAATTGTTAACAGGTGCTCACACAAGAACTGTTAAGATGAGCGCACCAAAGAGTGGTGGGTTGATGAGATTTGCAAAGAAGGCTGAACTTTGCAAGAATTGTAAGTCACCATTGAAGGCCAACAATAAAGGTGCCCTCTGTGAAAACTGCATTGAAAAGGCTCCAGAATTATATGGAGACGCTTTGGCCCAAATGAACTATTTGGAAAACAAATTCTCGAGATTGTGGACAGAATGCCAAAGATGTCAGGGTTCTTTGCACCAAGAAGTGTTATGTTCCAACAATGATTGTCCGATCTTTTACATGAGAAAGAAAGCACAGAAAGATGTTTTCCAACAGGTTCAAGAGATGAAAAAGTGGGATGAAACAGTGTGGTGATTTGCTTAGGTACATACGAAACATAATTAACGATTCATTGACTATTCCTTATCAACCATTGAGAGTGAACTCTCGGTGTATGATCTGTTATTAATGGTGAGTGCTCCAGGTCTAGACTTAGAAGTCAAAAGCTCTTCCGAATTGCGTGATTTTAAGACCAGCTTCTCTGTGAGAGGAGTGAGACGGCCGCCATTCTTAGTATCGGACTCGCTTCCGTTGGAGCTAGTTTCATCCTTCTCCGGATGCTCGGAGATCTTAATTTTCTTCAAGTTTTTTGCAAAATCAGAAGTTCTGTTGCTATTATTCTGTTTCGATAACTCTTTGAGTTGTTTAATGTTGTGAATACACTTTGCAATGGTCTGCATCAACAACTTGGGTTTCAATGGCTTGGACACATAATCATCCATTCCTTTTGCAAGGGACTTTTCACGGTCTCCCAACATCGCGTGAGCAGTCAACGCAATAATAGGCGTACGGAAGCTTAGCGAATCAATTGGGTTAGTCTTCTTTTCCCATTGTCTAATGTTCTCCGTAGCCTCAAATCCACCCATAACAGGCATCTGAACATCCATGAGAACAACATCATACTTGTTTCTTTGAACAGCTTCGAACGCCTCCAAACCATTCTCCACAACTTCAACCTGGTGGCCCTGCTTCTCAAGAATCTTGACCGCAAGCTTTTGATTGACCAAATTGTCTTCAGCAAGAAGAATCTTGTATGAAACAGAATCGTCAGTATTCTGGGTGATGGATCTCGATTCCAACGCTGGAATGATCGCACTGGCCAAGTCAGAAATGGTGCAAGGAGTGTTTCCGTACGAGGAAATGCCCAAGTCAATGCAAACCCTCATGTTCAATTCAGGAAGAGAATGGTGGAATAAGACAAGAGGGATGTATTTGACTTCTGAGAGCAAACGTAAGTCCTTGGCTGTCTTGATGGAATCGATCATGATAATATCATACTTAATAGGCTCGGACAAGTTAGCCTCAAGAATATCTCTGACAATCACAGGCTTCAAACCGAGCTCAGAGAGACCATCTCTGATTTCTCCAAGAGCTTCATCGCTATGCTCTGTGGAGACAAACAATATGTGGTGGTTTCTGAAATGAAGAAGTTGCTCACTATGACTGGAGTACACAACATGCGAAGGAGAAACACTAACTGTGAAAGAAAAGTTGGAGCCTCTTCCGTAGTCGGAGGTGACCCAGATCTCACCACCCATCAAGTGAATCAATTGCTTGGAAATAGACAAACCCAAACCAGTACCACCGAACTTTCTCGTGGTAGAACCATCTGCTTGGCAGAAAGTATCGAAGATCAATCCCAACTTATCCTTCTCGATACCAATACCAGTATCGCTCACACAGAACTCAAGCAACAATTTGTCTGGGTTATCCGGAATGGCAGTAGACTTCCGCACGCTCACACTGACTTTACCCTTCTTGGTAAATTTGATAGCATTACCTGCCAAATTGAGAATAACTTGTCTTAATCTGAACGAGTCACCAATCAAGTTGTCTGGGAAGGACGAGTCACATCTGTATGTCAAATCTAAGTTCTTCTCGATAGCTTTAACTGCCAAAGTTTTCAAAGCACCAAACACATTACCACGCAACGAAAAGTCAATTTGTTCCACAGTCATCCTATTGGCTTCAATCTTGGAAATATCAAGAATGTCATCAATAATCGTGAGTAATGAATTAGCCAAATTATGCACAATGCTGAGCATTTCTCTCTGGTATTGAGTCAATTCGGTGTCTAGTGACAATTGTGTCATACCAATAATACCGTTCAAAGGCGTTCTGATCTCATGAGACATGTTGGCCAAAAACTCTGACTTTGCGCTGTTTGCCAACTCGGCAGCTTCTCTAGCAGCAGTATTTCTCTGAATGGATTCTCTCAAATTGAACACCATTTGATTAATCTTTGTTTTCAAAGCATCCATTTCACCCATGGCTTCAACTGTAATGAATCTTGTAAAATCACCGTCAGTGGCAGCGGCGGTAATCTGTGCGAAAGCTCTCACTTGCGACGTCAAATTAGAGGCCATTGTATTGACATTGGATGTAATCTCCTTCCATAAACCATCAACATCGCTCACTTGAGCTTGGATACCCAACTTACCGTTGATACCGACATCACGAGCCACCTTCGACACTTCCGAGGCGAAAAGTTGCAACGAATCCACCATTTTGTTGATAGTATTCTTCAATTGCAAAATTTCTCCTTGTGCATGAACATCAATCTTCTGGGACAAATCTCCGTGGGCCACCGCAGTCGTCACTGTAGCAATGGATCTCACCTGATTGGTCAAATTGGTGGCCATCAAATTGACATTTTCTGTGACAGCCTTCCAAGCGCCTTCCACGTCTCGCACATTGGCCTGGCCACCCAAAATTCCGTAAGTTCCGACTTCTCGCGACAAGGTAGTCACTTCTAAGGCAAAGGTCTGCAATCGATCCACCATCTGGTTAATGGTGAGCTTCAAGTCTAGAATCTCACCCTTACAGTCAGCCGTAACTTTCTTGGATAGATCACCTTGAGCAACTGCAGTGGTAACATTAGCAATATTTCTCACTTGGGTAGTCAAATTCAAGGCCATAGCATTTACATTATCCGTGAGTTCCTTCCAGATACCTTCGACGTTTTCAATGAAGGCCTGACCACCCAAGATTCCCAAAACTCCGACATCCCTAGCCACTTTGGACACTTCAAACGCAAAAGTTCGAAGCTGATCCACCATGGTATTGATAGTCATCTGCAATTGTAAAATCTCACCCTGGGCATGCACGTTAATCTTTCTAGACAAGTCACCCTGAGCTACCGCACGAGTAACATCGGCAATTTCACGAACCTGGTTGGTTAAGTTAAGAGCCATGATGTTGACATTGTCGGTTAAGGAGCGCCAAATTCCAACTGAGCCCTCGTTCTTGGCCTGGCCTCCCAATTCTCCGTTGGCGACTTCAGTGGCTACTTTGGTGACTTCATTGGCAAATGTTTGCAACTGGTCCATCATGGTGTTAATGGTAATTTTGACCTTGAGAATTTCCGGGTCCAGCTCTACCGAGTGGATTTCAACCTTCTTCAGCAAGTCACCCATGGCAACAGAAATCACCACCGTACCAATCTCGGAAAGTGCCAGTTTGAAAGCGATGTTGGCATCGCAGGCGGTTTGATGTTGCACTGTAAGCTCTTCAATTTGCTTTTGTTGTGCCCTGATCACCAGGACAATGTCTTGTTGTAGTAGCGGCGCCTTCTCCGCAAACACATTCGGATCATCAAGAATGGCTAATAACCGAGCAGAATCCATGTTTAGATCCAAGCGCGGTCTCTTGTTGGGGGTTGAAGGTGAAGACAGCAACGTGACGTTGATATATGAGGTCAGTATGGGGCGCAACCTTCAGTAGGTGGGCAATAAAGGAGCAGGATTAGTTTGTGGGACAATTGTGATCTCACAAGCAAGTCAATGAAGCAGTGTAAGTCCTAGGTGAGTCGCGAACACAAACGGAAATAATGGTAAGATCTAGTCAGGACACTTAAGAGTAAAATGACACCTACTTCGGGATAGGGTTCTTCGGACTGATAGGAGTTTTAAAAGAGGATTGTATTGATGGACAGTAGAAGACAAATAAAGAGTTGTCGTCTGCAGGGGGTGCTATTTTTGTTTAACTTGACTGACGTCAAGCGGACGTCCATGTACCAATAGGTGGGGGGACGACAGAACGCGACGAGAGATACGGGGAGGAAGCGGGCAAAAATCAGGTGGTTCGAGTGATATGTAGTGACAATTTCTGGTCGTGTTTTTTTTTTTTTTTGGGAACATTTTTAGGGGGTGGGAATTAAAGGGGGGGGGGGAAAAAATAAAATTATTTTTGGGTTTGGCTTTGCGCAGTTGCAAAACCCAGCGATGCAGGGGTT
>Ga0160505_100169_pt1 | contig 48135 bp, 39 predicted proteins | sample DIDeMG_FD_108225 | JGI IMG/M metagenome (GOLD analysis project Ga0160505, IMG submission 108225) | Enriched chicken feces microbial communities from UW Madison campus, WI, USA - DID2874_E49_Stillage MG | ecosystem: Host-associated > Birds > Digestive system > Large intestine > Fecal ... | reverse complement strand
AATAAAAAATATTTACATTTTAATTTAATATTTAAAATTATATCAAAAAAAAATGTCTTTTTTTTTTTTTTTTTTTTTTTTTTTTTTTCAGCTACAATTAAACATTAATATAACCTACCATGCGATTCACCCGATCCCTTTTCCAGACCGGATTGCCCATTTACAAGCAAGTAACCAAAGTTTTATATGCAAAGCCAATTAAAGAGGGTACCAATGCCATTGTGCGGCGCTCAATTGGAACTCCCGAGCTGCGCCAGCTGAGTCCGTTTTTGCTACTTGATCACTTTGAAAAAACACCAGCAAACGCGTTTTTCCCCGACCATCCGCATAGTGGGATTGAAACTGTCACACGTGTACTTGATGGCACCATTCTTCACGAGGATTTTCTCGGCAGCCGTGGGCAAATTGGGCAGGGCGATATCCAGGTCATGACGGCGGGCCGCGGAATCATGCACGCAGAGGTGCCCCAGCCAGGCGCGTCGGGATTACAACTATGGGTAGACTTGCCCAAGTCGATGAAAGAAGTTGACCCTGGGTATCGTACAATCCGCGCTGGAAACGTGCAGTACGATGTGGTCGAAAACACCGCCGGCAGTCACAAATACTGGACAAAACTGAACGAGATCTCGACTGTAGATGAGAGTATTACCAAGGCCAACACAATCTTTTGGGAGTATGAAATAACTTCATGTGGCAATGGGCCGGCCCCCAGCAGTAGCAGTAGCAGCAGTAGCAGCAGCACCAAGAAGGGTGACTCACCAGCAATGGCACAGATTGAAACGCAAGATATTCCAGCCAATTGGAATACTGTCGTGTATATAATGGAAGGAACTGTTGACCCATCATCATCATTCTTGCTTGACCAGAAAATCAGTCATGTGGGACCCTACAACCTTCTTGTTTACAACTTTAATTCACAGGGCCCCTCACGGGTAAAGCTGACGTTCGACCCAACTCAGGAGCGGATCCGATTTGCAGTGCTGGCAGGAGAACCGCTTGACCAGGAAATTCACCGCAACATCTTTTTTGTGCAAACTTCAAAGGAACAGTTAAGTCTGCGTAAGACCCAATTTAGAAAGAAGACTGATGGGTTTGCGCAGGCCCGCGACTGGAAAAGTCATTTCATGCAAGAGAGAGAAAGCAATGATAGATGATGTATATATTTTGCACAAGTGGCTACTAAAGGCTACTTCCTCAATTATGTGCAGGATATTGGGTACTTTCAGCGACAGTCATGACCAGTCATCACTGAATTTTTCGTTAATTCGCGATCTGCTACGTCGCTCTTCCCAATAATAATGTTAAAACTTTATTCTGGTCATCGTTTATAAAAAGGGTCCAAAATATCTTTATGAAAACAAGAAATTTCTACTTTTTCATTCTCTTCATTAACCATATCTCCAAATCATCCTCCCTGTTTATTAGAATATATATACCCCCAATAATGTCGTCCGCAGAAACTTTGAAGGCCGTCACTGATGTTAAGCATGCACAGCTAAATGAAAACTTCGAAATATTCAATAGCTTTCACCAAAATCTTTTAGAATCAATTGAAGGAAAGGCCCCCCTCAAACAGCTTGAAATCCTACTTGAAAAATGCTCAAAGCCATCGTCTTCCTTTGATATCAGTTCCCTGATTAACCGTGTTGAGGCGCTCAGTGTATTTTCACAAGATACAGCCTTCTGCTCTGATACCAAAGTCAGAGCGTGGTGCAAGGAGATTATCGACTCCCTCAATATTGAATCCGAAAAGTACAAATACACTCGATTGTTTTACAAGCTTATTCTTGATGCAGTCCAGGAAAGTTCAAAGCCACAAGAGAAGAAGGGTGATTTTAAAGCCGAGATGGCAGAACAGCGGGAGCAATTTGAACAATTTGTGTTCTCGGAGAGTACAGGCGACGCGACTGTGATAAAAAGCTATTTGAACGACGAGCTATTTGGTAAATACGGTGATGAACTTGAGAAGCTAAGGAATGAAATTACTACTTTTTGCAACAGCTTTTCTGATCTTCCCATAGCTGTGTCCGACGTCACCTCCACTATCCGCAATCTCATTGCGACTGGCCTTGTTAATAATGACAATATCAAAATTCTCCGTGGATTCTTGGACAATACAGTTGTGATCAAGGAAATTGCCGACGTTATGACTGTTAAGCTCAGGTCTCTTAATTCTTGGAATTGGCCAATGGAAGGACTGAAGGCTGAGCAAAAACGTCAACTCAGTGGCAAGTATCGTGTCTATGCGCACTCCGATCTCATTGATACGATTTTCCTTCACTACCTTGGGGTCACCTGGACGGTTCAGCTACGCCAGACCCTTGTGAAGTTTACTAAATCCAAGGCTTGGAAACTCAATTACAATGAGAAGTCTAATGAGCGCAAAGAGTTTTACTTTGGTAGTAAAATATCGGCAGTAATCCCTATTGATCAAAAACGATACCGCGTCCAGCATGAGAAGTTTTTGTTGACCCAGCTTGCCAAGTCAAGAGAAGGCGGCCAAGCGACAGGATATTGCGATTCAGATGACGAAAGCGATGACGACATATCTGATTTTCAAAAGACAAACATTGGCGAACTCAGACAAGAGCTACTGCGAATTCTTGTTACTGAGCTGGAACTGAGCAAAGCTCTTGAAAGACCACATACTATTGTGCGTTCTGACTTCAAATGGTTTGGTCCAAGCCTGTCGCATGTCACAATCCTTTCGGTCATGGAGTTTTTTGGTGCAACCGAGGAGTGGATTGAGTTTTTCCGCAAGTTCCTAGCTGTTCCCATCAAGTTTGCTGATAATGAAGATGTGAGAGTGCGAACCCGCGGTACCCCCATGTCATATGCCTTTAGTGACTTGTTTGGCGAGTCTATTTTGTTTTTGCTTGATTTTACTGTCAACCAATACGGTGACGGTCTTTTTTTGTACCGTTTGCATGATGATTTTTGGATGTGGCATCATGACCAGACGCTAGTTACCAAGGTTTGGAAGCAAATGAATCGGTTTAACGAGATCTTCGGTCTCACATTTAACGAAGAAAAGACGGGATCTAAAACTATTGGCGCTGATTTGCACGATGCCGACTTGCCCATTGGAAACGGAATCAAGTGGGGTTTCCTTGAGCTTAGTGATTCTGGAAAGCTCATGATTGATCAAAAGAATGTTGATGAGCACATTGAGGAGCTTAGACGTCAACTCAGTGGCACCAAGAGCGTACTCAACTGGACCAAGGCATACAACTCATACATCAAGTTTCTTGTCAACAATTTTGGTGATCTTTCTCCTAATCTCTCATATTATCACCTGGATGATATGGTGGTCACTCTTACGCGCATCAACACCGAGCTTTTTAACGAATACTCGCCAGTCAGCTACCTGGGCAAGCTGTTAAAGGAGAACTATGACGCCACTGATCTTGTGCAGGGTTGGTTTTTCCTACCTGCTGAGGCTGGCGGACTTGACCTCTGCGATGTGCGCATCTTTTTCCACTTGATGAAAACTGAAAAGACGCTCAAGGATAAGGAAGATCGCCGCAATGGCATCAAGCCTGAACCCGCCCCATTTACTAAAGCCTCCGAGGATGACCGTAAAACCTATGACGAGGTGCGTGAAGCCTTCTTCCATAGACGCGACCAGCGCTCAATTGAAAAGTTCTCAGTTCAAGAAGAGGACTACCCTTCGTTCGAATTCTTTTTAAGCTGCCGCGAGAATTGGATCGGTAGTTGGGAGGAGGCCTATGATACCTCATCGAGCCTAGCGCTGCGCAACGGCTATAGTCTTCCCTGCGAAAACAACATCAATCGCGACTATGGAGTTTTGCCAACCCAGCTATCCGAGTTCAACGGGCTTACGCAAAGGTCCACCATCGAGACCTTTTATCTGGATGAGATGATTGAAAAATGGGGCAGTGAGATTACCCCCATTTTCAACCAGTTCAAGCCATTGGGGCTCGTGCAAGCGTGGAAAAAGGAGCGTACCGAGTGGATGAAATAAGCATGTGGTAAATATAGTAATAATAATAATAAAAAATAATTATTATTCATGTTAAAATGCATATTTATAAGTGCCCATATTACAATATCTATGTATAAAAACACAAAGGTAAAAGTGTAGGAAGGTATGTTTTTTATCTTTCTATATGATGGCGGACTCATCATCCATGCCGACCTGGTTGTAGTTATGGTGGTGGCGTGGCCATAAATAATGAAACCATGATGCGGAATGTGTTGCTATTGGGATGGGTTTTGCTGTGATAACATCTGCAATTGTTGCGACCTCTGCTTTCAGGGGTCTTCGGGTGGGCTTAGATTTTTCCGGGGCAGCACCGAGAGCAAATAAAACTTGCTATGGTTGGGATAAACAAACCATTCCTCAGACTTGTTTCAGCCTGTGTGCTCCATAAGTTGTGCAATTTTGGCAACATTCAAGAGCCGGGAGGCTGCGGCCAGGGAGCCAATTCTTGACTGGATATCAAAACGTAGTGTGTAGTACCTTAGGTGCCAGAGATCGTCGCGAATAAAAAAAATCATCATCGAATGGCCAATCCATCATCATTATCATTAAATTGTGACATTCCCAGTAATTATTCACTAAAGCAATCCTATAACTTTATTAAGATAATTAAAAAATGATCCAACAGACTTTTATAACATGAAGTTTTAACTCTTGCTCTATTAAACCAACCTCCGGGCCATCCTCCCTATTTACAATCCTATTGATACCTCAATAATGTATTCCAGAGAAACTTTAAGTGCTGTTACTGGTATTAATCATGCACAGCTAAATGAAAACTTTAAAATATTCAACAGCTTCCACCAAAACCTTTTAGAATCAATTGAAGGAAATTCGACCTCCAAACAGCTTGAAATACAGCTTGAAAAATGCTAGATGGCATCTTCCTCTTTTGACATCACTTCTCTGATTGAATGTATTGATGCACAGGACGTTATCCCAGGACACAGCCTTCTGCTCTGACACCAAAGTCAGGGCCTGACACCAGGAGATTATCCAATCCCTCAATATTGAATTATAAAGGTACAAGTACACGATCATTTTAAAAGCTTATCCTTGATACAGTCCAGGAGAATTCAAACCACAACGAGAAATGGTGACATAAAAACTGAGATGGCCGAATAGCGTGAAGAATTCAAATAGTTTGTGTTTTTGCAGAGTACAGACTATGCGACTGAGATAAAGGACTACTTGAACGATAAGCTATTTGGTAAATACAGAGAACTTGACGAGAAATAAAACCACTACATTTTGCAATAGTTTTTGTGAGTGCGAAATTGGGCTGGCAACGTTATCTCCACTATCAAAAGCTTTATTGCAATTGGCCTTGTTAACAATGACCATATCAAAGTTCTATGTGGATTCTTGGATAATAATGTCATGAATGAAACTGCTAGCGTTATGACTGTTAGAGTCAAGTCTTTTAGTTCTTGGAACTGGCACACGGAAGGATTCAAGGTTGAACAAAAACGTAAACTCAATGGCAAGTATTGTGTCCACGCGCACCGGGGTCTTATTGATACAAAATTTCTTCAATACCTTGGGGTAACATGGATGGTTAAGTTACAGTCTAGTAATATCTTGTTTATTTAGGTCTCTATGCGATTATATACTGAAAAAACACCGGGCTTAACTGGGTCTGAGGGAATTTGTAACGCGCATGTACCGTAGGTGCGGAAACTCTTCCATGAGCCGCAAGGTTTCCTCGTTTGGGAGATTCGGTAAGCTGGATTCAAGCAGATTATGAAAACCTGAGATCCATCTGAGACGGCCAACCAATTACCATCAGTGCAAAGACAGTGAAACCTAACCCGGGCTGTCGATGATTTATGCAAACTTCCCTAAGTTAAGGCAGCGTCGCCGTGCGATTCTGCCAGAAGATGGGATACTCCGGATCTCTTGGCAATTTCCCTCAAACTTTTCGTTCTCTCTGGTGAAAGAAACACTTTCACCGCTTTTCTGAAGATTTCTTAACTTATTTTATGAAAAAGTTATAGATGTGGGATAAGTTTCAGTTGATTTATACATATTTTTTATTTATTTAAATCATTCTTCTTGCTTTTCATGATATTTTATAATGATTTTTGCCCAGTGTGTGGGCTGATCAATCAAATGATACTAGTCTATACATTTCAAAACCCCTAGAATATGGACGCCAAGATTTTTAAAAGATTTTCATTCAAAATTGAATTTTTTTTTTTTTTTTTTTTTTCCATTTTAATTATTTTATTTTCTTTAAAAATGTTTTGTCTATAAATGGTTGTAAATTTCCTCTATAATTCGCTCTTAAATAAATCATCAATCTATCCAGAAATTTTTGTTTTTATATTCCTAATGAGTTCCAAGGTATTCGAGTGTGGTCCTACAAACGGGTCATTCGCTGACACAGACCCCAATGCGTTAGAGAATGTTTATTATTGTGGTGTGCAGGAAGGTTTGTCTCGCCAAACGAATGCGGCAGCTATATCTAGAAACATGAGTATATCTAAGGTATTAACGATATTCATGTTAATTCTGATATATTTTAATTCGGTCCCATCAAGCATCTGAACTTACAGCGCGCACTGACACCGCTACCTTGCAAGTCTCATAGAGACAAATGTTTTTGAAATTTCATGTCTTCTTTGTATGTCATTTTGTTTTATAATTTTGTGTGTAATTATTTGATGTAAGGACAATAAGCTAATTGTCTATATATCTATAACAGGATATTGTGATTTAGATTACAAAAGCAACGATTGAAACTATGAAATATCTGATACTGAGCAGACAAAAATTGGTGAACTCAGGAAAAAGCTACTTCTAATGCTCGTTACTGAATTAGAGATGAGAAAAGCTCTTGGAAAACCTCATACCATTGTGCGTTCTGACTTCAAATGGTTTGGTCCAAGCTTGTCGCATGTCACAATCCTTTCAGTCATGGAGTTTTTTGGTGCAACCGAGGAGTGGCTTGAGTTTTTCCGCAAGTTCCTAGTCGTTCCAATTAAGTTTGCTTATAACGAAGATGTGAGAGTAAGAATTCGAGGTACGCCCATAGCATATGCATTTAGCGATTTGCTTAGCGAATGTGTTTTAGTTGTGCTTGACTTTACTGTTAACCAATACTATGATGACCTCTTTTTGTATCGCTTGCATGATGGTTTTTGGCTGTAGCATCATGACCAAACGCTAGTTGCCAAGGTTTGGAAACAAATGAATCGGTTTAATGGGATCTTCGGCCTCACATTCAACAAAGAAAAGACGGGATCCAAAACTATTGGCGCTGGTTTTCACGATTCAGACTTGCAAGTTGGAAGCGGAATTAAGTGGGGTTTCCTTGAGCTGACTGATTCTGGAAAGCTCATGATTGATCAAAAGATAGTTGATAAGCACATTGAGGAGCTTAAACGTCAACTCAGTTGTACCAAGAACGTAATCAACTGGATCAAGGTATACTATTCATACATCAAGTTTCTCGTCAACAACTTTGGTGATCTTTCTCCTAATCTCTCATATTATCACCTGGATGATATGGCTGACACCCTTACACGAATTAACACCGAGCTTTTTAACGAATACTCGCCAGCAACCTATCTGGGTAAACTGCTAGAGGAAACCTATGGTGCCACTGATCTTGAACAGAGTTGGCTTTTCCTACCTGCTGAGTCTGGCGGGCCCAACCTCTTGGACGTGCGCATTTTTTTCCGACTTATGGAAACTCAAAAGACACTCAAGGATAAGGAAGATCGCCGCAATGGCATCAAGCCTAAACCCGCCCCATTTACTAAAGCCTCCAAAGATGACCGTAAAACCTACGACGAGGTGCGTGAAGCCTTTTTCCGTGGGCATGACTATCGCTCCATTGAAAAATTCTCAGTTCAAGAAGAGGATTATCCTTCATTCGAATTCTTTTTATCTTGCCGCGAGAATTGGATCAAGACCTGGTCGGATACCTACCATAACTCATCAAGCCTTACGCTACGCAACAGCTATAGCCTCCCGTGTGAAGAGAGTACCGGATGTTACAATCAGAATGTGTTGATGCAACTATCCGAATTTAATGAGAAAACGCAAAGGTCCACCATTGAGACCTTTTATCTGGATGAGATGACTAAAAAATGGGGCAGTGAGATTACCCCCATATTCAATCAATTCAACCCATTGGGGCTCGTACAAGCGTGGGAAAAGGAGTGTACTGAGTGGATGAAATAATAATTTGGTAGATATAGCAGTAATAATAATAATGAAATAATAATTATTCATGTTGGAATGCATATTTACAAGTACCTATATTACAATATATATATATATATAAAACAAGGATAAAAGCGTAGGGAGGTAGATTTTTTTTAGATGATGGCAGACTCATCATCCATGACAACCTGATTGTAGTTATGGTGGTAGTTATGATGGTTGCTTCCACGTAACGGTAGGGTCGGTGGTGGTGCCTGTGGTGGCATATTGAGTGCTGTGTTTGATGCCAGTTGGCTTACTGATGAGAACGAGCGTGGGTGTAGCCGTGGCGAGGTAGCGTGGTCGTCAATGATAAAACCGTGATGCGGTACCTGCTGCTGTTGGGATTGTTGTTGCTGCTGCGACGACGTCTGTTGTTGCTGCTGCTGTGATGCCGCTGATGGTTGCTGCTGCTGTTGTTGTTGCGAGCTCTGCTTCCCGGGGCCCTCGGGCGGGCTTGGATTTTTCCGGGGCAGCACCGATGGCAAATAAAACTTGCGATGGTTGGGATAAACAAACCGCTCCTCAAAGATTTGTTTCAGTCGGTGCTCAACAAGCTGTGCAATTTTAGCAACATTCAAGAGCCGTGAGGATGCGGCCAGCGAGCCAATGCTTGACTGGATATCAAAACGCAGCGTGTAGTTGGGCGCAAAGGAAAGGGTAATGTAAGCATCGTCGTAAAGTCGGTTGCGTGGGCCAGCCTTGCCCGAAGCGCTGGCTCCACCTTCCTCTGCGTGGTGGTCAGGTTCGCCCCCATCGTGGGGATCACCACTGCCAGAAGCGGCAGTGGAAGGATGATTGACATAGTCACCCTCGGTGTCGTCGTCATCAAAGATCGCCTCATTGTCCGAGGGGCTATTATTAGTGGCATTAGCTTCATTATGACTACTGTTGTCCATGCTGTTGCTACTGCTTGCCTCAGTCATGTCATCAGTAGTTGGCTCGGGCACGCTATTCTTGTTATTGCGTAGCGAGACCTTGAGCGTTCCACTAAACTCTACAACACTAACCACCAGCTTTATGGGCAAAAATGCAAATCCTGGCCGTGGGAAATTGAGAATAAGCCGGGTTTCAATACCTAGTGTAATGGTATCCTTCAGCTCCACGTCCATCTGCACTTCAAGAATGTCGGGGGCTGAGGGTGATGAGGTAGATGAGGTTGAAAGTGTCCGCGTGGCTGCGGAGCGTGAAGGATGCCGCCGATAGTGGCTACTCCGGCGCCGGTGTAGAGAATGCCGCGGCGTGCTAAGAAGCGACTCAGCTTCATTGTCACTATAGTCACTACCAGCAACTGCTTCCTCATCTCCAAGACCAATGGGGTGACCAGTCATTGCAGCAACAGCGGCCGCTGCTTCAGCTGCCGCTGCAACTGACTGTGACTTTCGTTTCACAATCTTGCAGTTCCGAAACGCTGGGTAGTTCTTGCCAATGTTAAGCTCAACCACTTTAATTTTATCAACAAAACCGGGAAGTTTATCAAAATTCAAAAGGCGTTCAAGCACCGCAAGTTTATCGCTTCCCACCGCCGGCACGCCTGCCTCACTATCCTCACTATCATCAATCGCACTCTCGTTGTTACCATTATTCACATCACCATTCGCCGTGGTGGAAGTTGTTGCCGCATCTGAGGAGCCATCCCATCTCGCGCGGCGGAAATGGCGCACGCCCTGGGCAATGAGGACAGTAAGCCAATCAAGGCTCTCGGGCGCATGAGTATCGACATCGTAGTATGTACGCTCTAAAATGTCCGACGGACTCGCATGTACCTCGGGTAGCAGCAGCTTGGCCTGACGCTGCTGGCGCACGTGCGATTGATAGTCCTTCTTATCCGGCGGCGGGTCAGCAAAAATGAAGAAACGGATGAAAAACCACATGACAAGCATAACGCTGAACTGACCCGCAAGTAAGCCATACATAAAATTACTGCTGCTACTGCTGCTAATGCTGCTAATGCTGCTACTTGTGGTAGTGTCGTCACTGCCGAGGAGAAGGTGTGCCGCCGGGGCAAAACTAAAGATACTGGAATCAGCGGCGTAGCTACTCGGAGGATTCGTAACGTAAACGGATTCGGTGACCGTCCGGGTGACGGCAGTCTCTATTTGAGACATATTTGTTATAGTCGCTAGTGTAGACAGGGCTCCGTGGCCAGGTGTAGCAGAAGTATCAGTCAGTAGAGGGCGTCTCTTTACAATTAAGTCTTTGTTGACAATGGTCGAGAGTAAAAAACTCATCGAAGTTACTGTTCTTAGGTTCCTAACCCAATAACGTTTTTTTTTTACAGTCTGGTTGGGACTTTTTGTTTTTTTTAAAAAAAAATTTCTGGAATCTTTTTTAATTTTTTTTGTCAACTGAAATTTCGTCTGCCCCGTTTACAACTGGATCACCCCCCAGAACTACAACCGACGTTACTGCATATATATATTTATAATGGCGAGAAAGAAGTCTGCTGCTAAAAGGGCCAGAGAGGCTGCTACCGTGGGACAAGCGCCCTCTGGTGCCAACGACATCCCCATCACCAAAGACCGGCCCGAGATCGCGGCGCGCGCGCCCGTTGTGTCTGACTCTGAGGGAGCATACTCCAATTCTGAGTCGGATGAGGAAGAAGACGATTTTGGTGAGCTCATTACCGAGGATGTCGAAGCAGGTATCAACAATGTCCTCAAAACTATTAGAGAAAACCCCACGGCTTTGCTCAATAAAGATATCAAGTTCTTTGACTCCTCTGCGACTACTGCTAATGACAAGAAAAAGGAGGACAAGCCAATCTACCTAAAGGATTACCACAGAATGAACATTCTTGCTGGTGGTGATAATGCCGATGAAAACGAGGATGAGGATGGCGAGAAGCCGTTTGCGATTCAGCAAAAGGAAGATAGAGAGCGCCTGGTTTCCGAGATCCACGGTGCCCTGGGAGGCGACGATGAGGAGGAAGACGACGAGGAAGATTTTCTTGTGAAACGCAAGGAAGAGCGCGACGTTAAGCCAATTGATCTGCCCGATCCTGGTAAAAATGAAGACGAGTTTCTACAAGCATTCCTCGACACCAAGGGCTGGCTGCCTCAAACTATTGACAAAAAGACTGGTAAGTCGATTGTGCCCTCTTATGGCGATATAGTTGAGGACGACGATGATTTCGAGGATCGCGCTGAGCAATACGAAATTAAGCACAACTTCCGATTTGAAGATGACAATGCGGCCGAGATTGTCAGTTATGCGCGTAACCAGAGTACTGTTCGCCGCACGGAAGAATCGTCAAGAAAGAAGCAACGTGAGGCCAAGATTCAGGCGCGTTTGGAGGAAGAAAAGAAAAAGGAAGCCAAGGTGGCGCGGATCAAGAATAAGAAAGTAAAGGAAGTGACAAGCAAGTTTGAACAGCTGAAGCAGGCCCTGGGCGGTGACGGTGATGATGCTGCAGATGAGGATACTTTGCAGCGACTACTGGCGGCATCAGAGAACCTTGATATTTTGGACTTTGATGGCGACGAGTGGGACAAGAAGATGGAGCAGGTTTTCAATGACGACTTCTACTCAAAGGGTGGCCACAAACCCAAGCTTGGTGAAAACGACAACGAAGAGGACGAGAAAGATGAAGATGAAGATGACGCCGAGCTAGAGGAAACTGCTGGCAATGACGAAGAAGAGACCTCCAAGCTCTCTAAGAACCAGCAAAAGAGAGAAGAAAAGCGTAAAAAGAAGCTTGAACAACAACAAATCCGCAACAAGGCACAAGAGATTGTGGAAAAGAACATTGACACAATCCTTGAAAAGGAGGGTATCACTGACGATAAGGCCGACGACGAAACCCCCAAGTTCCGGTACCGCGCGGTGTCGCCCGACTCATTTGGCCTTAGTTCTCGCGACATTTTGTTGGCTAATGATAATCAGCTCAACGAGTACGTGGGACTCAAAAAGCTCGCTTCGTTCCGTGACCCAGAAAAGAAGAAGAAGGATCATCGCAAGTATGCCAAAAAGCGGCGCCTCCGCGAATGGCGTAAATCCAACTTCGATAACGAAGAAGAACCCTCAGACGAGGCCATTATTGCTGCACTCCAGGGCAGTGGTGGACCCGCTGCGAAAAAGCAAAAGAAATCACACAAAAAGCAAAAGAAAAATTAGAGTCTATCAAATAAATAATAAAAATTACTTTTTAAATAATTAAGAAACAGAAAAGAAAAAAAAAACAATAAAAACAATAAATCACTGCCAGTAGTGGTCGTAATTAAATGATAAAGATGAATATTAGAAAAGTCAATTCGTAGAAAAAGGAGAAAAACAAAAATCTATCTGGAAGAACGGGAGTTGAAACGCGTAAGACGCGAGCCAAAAGACCGGATGGAAGACCCAGTGTCGCTGATTCTACGGTTAAAGCGAGACGGGATAGTCGAAGAAACCGTCTCGCCATCACTTTCAGCCTCGCCAAGCCATTTGCTGGCAATGAATGAGAGCACAATAACAATGAAAATAATGATTCCGATAATTCCAAAAAACCAGCCAAAGTTTGTGCCGTCTTGTCCAGGTACGCGCACGTTCATTCCAAAAAGACCAGTAATCAAATTGAGTGGAACCAAAATCGTACCAATGAGTGTAACTCGTCCAAGGACCTTGGTAACACGGTTGTTTGAGCTCACAGACTGCACCTGCAGCTGAGCAAGGTAGTTGCTGTGGGTACGCGAAAGAATCTTTTCATAAGCATATAGGTTCTGGTGCATTGTAACGATATGATCTTGAATATCACCCAGGTAAAGACTAATCTCAGAACGTGGTGCATTATCCCAGGTCTCGTTGCAGCGCTTGGCAAACATTTTAATGACATCAGCCTTGCCAGACATGAGCCGAAGCACTGACATGACGTTACGTCTGGCTTCACCAATGCGCATAAGCATCGGCGAAAAATCCTCTTCACGAGCCGTAAAAATTGAATCCTCTATAACATCGGTTTCAATCTCAATAAACCGCATAATGGGGGCAAAGCTATCGGTAATATCATCAATGATAGCATAGCAAATCCAGTCCGATGTCACCGTAACATAGTCCATAAGCTGGCGAATACGGCGGCGTACATTGAGCGAGTGCGAAATGGGTCTGAAGTGAAACGAAAGGATGCCATCGCGAAACACCACAAGGTATATGTTGACAGGCTCAAGAAATTCTTCAGAGTCCTTGTCCCCATCAAAGGTGTGAAAGCAAACAAAGTAGTAGTTCTTAAACAATTCAACCTTCTCTCTCGTCTCCTTCATGCGTATATCCTCAGTAGTCAAGGGATGAATACCAAAGGCTTTGGAAAGCGCGCGCATTTCAGTATCGGTGGGATCAAGGCAGTCGAGCCACCACGTGCCTTTACCAGAATTGAAAAGGTTTTCAAAAGTATTGTTACCTGAAACCAGCCGTGAAATCACAGGGGCATGGACAGTGTTTTCAAACTCAGAGGAGAAAAATGTAAAACGATTCATGGTATAGTCGTCCTTATGAGCGCCAAAAGTGACATTCGGCGGGCCTGGTAATACGGAATCAAGTTTTTCGTCTTTTTCACTAAGGTCTTCTTCATCACTAGAATAAATGGCCGAAAGGTCCTTGACTGTGCTCGCGGTCGAGTCATGGAGCATGCTTTCAGGTATCATAGGCCGGTGCGTATGGTGATAGTTGCTGAGCGCAGGCTTGTACACAGTATTTGACTCGTCGTACTCTTTGTCATGCTCGCTGAGCCTTTCAAGTTCGGAGAAATCAATGCCAACTGATTGTTTGTCTTCCTTTGTCATGGGAATACAAACATCTTCTGTCTCATCAGCAAAACTGACGCGGGACCCAGTGTCTTCAACTGTCTTGATAGAACTGACCGAGACATGAACGGGTCTTTTGTTCCTGTGGCTGGAGTGTCTGGTGGGAGCATTCCTATTATTGTTGAGAAGAATCCCACGAGTGGGTGCGTCAGCAAAGTGCGGCTGGAAATCAGGAGATGACAAAAAAGTCTGAGCCCGCGGCGATGCGGTGAGCGTGGGCTGCTGGGAAACTGTGTTATCAGAGGTAGGGTCGTCGCCCTCAGTATCGAGCATTTCGAGACTGGTGCGAATAGAAAGACTAGAAGGCTGAAGACGATGATCGTCAAGGTCGTGAGAGTCGACAGACTCCACTGGCGAATGGATGGGAGAAATAAAAGGGGAGCTCATTGCTGCAGTGGTGTGATTTTGTAATTAGAATGAGGCTTAGAGGAAAGATCGTGACTGGAGGTTGGAGTAGGGCCAGTTATGGGGGAATCTTTTCTTCGTAAAAAGTGCGTACAGTTCCCTGACAAGGGAACCTTACACAGAAAAAAGAGGTAAAAGAAGCCAGATTGCTAGATGCCACTTGGAGATGGCAAGAGGAGTCCAATAACTAGTAAAAAGTCGAAGTTGGTGAGGGAAACGAACTAGAGACGATAGAGTCAGCCAGTTCAGGATCAAAAGAGTTGGTTTGAGCGCAAAGATGTGTGGTAACCGGGAGACGTGCAAAAGCAGCTGTATTTTCTAACGGTAGTAAAAATGAGATATTCGCAATAAAACGCCAGATAATGGTTGGTCGTGAGGAGTCGTCAGAGGTGTCTGAAGTCCGTGAGAAGTCGTTGGTGAAAAACGAGAAGGAGAAATTTTTGTTCAAAAAAAAAACTTTCATGTGAGGAACACACACAAATTGCCGACTTCTTAAGTTTTGTGTGAGAGCCGTAAGGAGCAGACTGAGAACTACGCACATGGCACATTTCAGCACTAAAAAGGTGTCATGTCTTTGACACACTTGAGGGTATCATGACAGTAGCAGTGACAGCAGTGACAGAAGCATCGGCTGTTGCATTAGACACTTTGACTAATGTCATATATGGTGCTAGTGGGGGTGAGACAAAGGCATTGTCTTATGCGGTATTATTATTATTATTATTATTATTACAATGGCAATAATAATCATGATGATAATAATAATGATAACCTGTTTTATCAACAAGGGGTCACCATTAAACACTCAGCTGAGATGTGATCACAAGGGCTCAAATAGTCAATATGTGAGATAATATTCATTAGCAAAATAGCAAGAATAATAGCCAAACCCAGACTTAGCAGTGACTATGTGCTTTGCGACTTTTAAATTGCACAGTTGCTTCGTTTGCTCAAAAGGGCTGTTTTACAAAATGGTTTTATATACTTGTTATTGGTGACAACTTCTCTTCTTAGGAGACATCTCTTCATGGGTTTCGAATATACGTCGAAATACAGTTAAACATTGAAGTTTACTTCTCTCAACGAGTAGACTAAACATGCTAAGTTTAGCTGGTTTTTTATTTGACATTTCTGACAGTTTAATGAGCAAAGGGAAAACCTTCATTGCTCATGTTTTGAGTAACGCGCAACAATTAGGGTATGTCGGAACTTGCCGACAAATAAAAAAATATTACTTAGTCATTCTTGGTAATTTGATTATAAATGATTACGTACCCATTAAGCTTTGTATTTGTCATCATCACTGAAATTTTTTTTCCATTTCCTTCAACGGCTTTTTAGCAGCGGCTTCTTTTCAACTGCCATCTAACATTCGGATCATCGCAAGCACACGCACACACACACAACTTTCCGCCATGTCCGACCTTTTTAGATCTCACGTTGACCTTCTTGTTTTTGACCAGACTCAAATCTCGGACAAACTGCCGACTGGTTTTGCCAAGGACATCCTGGCAGCTAAGTACGATGGCATTTTGTCCGATCCTACACTCAAACCTCTCTTCTCAATCAGCGTCGAGAGCGTCGTTGATCCCGCGGCAGAAACTGTCGTCAAAGCCTCATACAAGTCGCTTGTTGAGGCTGCTGTCAATGCTCTCGAAGATGGTAGCGACAAGTCTGATCAGTTCTACTCGCTTCTCATTTTTGCCGCCATTGCCAACCTTCATCTTTTCATCCAGTCCAACTTTACTGGCCCGGCCCTCGAGATCGACCCTTACCAGACGACACTCGCATCTGTCGATGGAAATTCTGAGTCAGTTCAGCTGTTCAATGATGCATGTGTCGAAGAATTGACCTCTGACGGTGAGCCGGCCTATACCCTTACGTCCTACCCTCATCTTCTCATCCTTTCCAACACCATCCTGTCCCATGTATCCGCTGCGTCACACTCACTCAACGCCATCGCTAAGTGGTGGTACTCTAGATCACTGCTTATTTACCAGTCTATTCTTAACGGTGCTGCTGCCTCTTTACACTTGCCCATCTTCACATCACTCTCAGTCAAGACCCTCGAAGCGATTACTGAGCCCTTTGCTAATGAGACTGGGGATGAGTCCAAACCTCCACTTTCTGCTCTGCTCACTACTAGATTTTATTCTGAGCTGGCACGGGCTCAGCTTCAGTACGACTATGACGCAAAAGCTGAACACTCTCTCAAGCTTGCCCAGCAGTCATCGGGATTACAATATGCACTCACAGGTTGCAAGGCCAAACGTACCAAGTTTCAGCAAAAGGAGACATCGCAAATGGTTTTCATTGCAAAGAGTAGAATTGATAAAAAGGCAGAGCATGATGACGACGACTCATTGCCCCCGCCCATCTCTCTTGAACTCAACTCTGATCTGTTACTCGAGAAGGTTCAGTATACCGCCCCGAGTGAGGATGCCGCCAACGAGTCAACCATCCCTGAGGAACTCAAAAAGATCGACCCCAACCACCAGCCAAGTCTCCAAGATATTGACAATAGTATTGTTCTGCTGAGACAATCTTATATTAAGAGCTCTTCGCCATATAATAATCCACTTGTCCAGGAGGAGCTGATGGCAATTGCCAACAGAATCATCAACAGTCCTCCCGGTACTGTTAACTGGTGTCTTTACAGTCGTGCGCTCTGGGAGCGTAGTGTTCTCGAATCCTCTTCTGCAAAGACCGTGGAGAGAGGTACTCTTCAGATGCAGAGTCTCGTTGAGGAACTCGGACAGTCGACCACTGGCACATTTATCTCGAGATCCAAGGAGGACAAGTCTGGTAACATCTCGGAAAGACTTGCCTACATCCACCAGCTGTTGCCCCTACCAAAATGGGCTATGGATGCCAGACTGGCTGAAAAGTTCCTGTCGATTGGTGTCTTAAAATCAGCCCTTGAGGTTTATGAGAGACTCGCCATGTGGGATCAGGTTGCTCTCTGTTACGCTGCTGTTGGCCAGGAAGAAAAGGGTCAAAAGGTGCTAGAAGAGTATCTTGAGAAACATCCCAAGAACGCCAGAGCCTGGTCCATCCTTGGTGAGATTACTGAAAACCCCGAGTACTTTGAAAAATCGTGGGAAGTTGGCAGATATCCCTCGGCCAGACGTTCCTTGGGTCAGTTCTACTACAACCCACCCAAGCACGCCAAGGTTGAGAGAAACCTTGAACTAGCCATCAAGTATCTGAATGATGCTTTGACCATCAACCCTCTGCATCACCGGACCTGGTTCCTTTACGGCTGCGCTGGCCTGGAAACTGAACAGTACGATCTTGCGGCTGAGGCCTTCACGCGTTGCGTGGCTCTTGATGAGACTGATGGTAAGAGCTGGAGTAACCTTTCTACAGCGTTGCTCAGACTCGACAAAAAGAACGAGGCATTTAATGCTTTAAAACGTGCCGTTAGAGTTACTTCTGAGAAGAAAAACTGGCGGATTTGGAATAATTATGTTACCGTTGCGGTTGAGCTCTCGGACTGGAACGAGGTTTTACATGGCACGCGCGAGCTCATCTCAATTGAAGGCAAGCAGAACGAGGATTCTCTTGATGTACCGGTGCTCGAGCACCTTTGTCACATCCTTGTAAGCACCAAGTACCCCGAAGATGAGTCCGACAAGAGTGCTACCGAGACGGGAGCCCCGCGACTCGACTTTTTCCAAAAGTCAGCGCTTGACCTGTTTACCAACACTCTGCCTGGACTCATTACCGCCAAGGCGCGACTATGGAAGATTGTTGCGCGTGTGGAACTCTGGCGCAACCGGCCCTGGGCTGCCCTTGATGCCTACGAGAAGGGTTTCCGCATCTACACACACCTGCCCACGCTGGAAAGCGACGAAAAGGTGTGGGATGATGCCGTTGAGTACTGCAGCGACCTTGTTGATGCGTACACAAACCTGGGCCCACGCGAGGGCAAGTTTGGTGAGGGCTCGGTTGTTTGCAGCAACTGGAAGTTCAAGGCCAAGTCGACTGTGCGCCTGCTCATTGGTCGCGGCAAGAAATGGTGGGAAGATACCAAAGGCTGGGAGCGCCTCCAGGAGATCAAGGAGGAGATTGTTTGAGCGGATAGTATAAGACGTACACCTTTTGAAAATTATATGTATAGATTTTGGGTTAAATTATTTTATTTGTGTTCCAGGACTGACCACTGGTAACTAATAAAGGTTGTTTTTTTTTTCTTCTTTTTTTGTATGTAGGCCGCCGCAGGAGACTCTAAATACTGCTACCAGTGGCCTTGACCTCCGATTCAAAGGTTTCTCTGGCCTTGGAAGCAGCCTCACGGTCCTCCTCAAGCGCCTTCTTCTTCTGCGCAGCCTTAGCCTTTGCTTTCTTGGGGTCGAGCTCGTAGTGGTCGTACGCTTCACCCGACACTGTCGCCTTGAGCCAAAGGTCCTTAATCTTGGCCGGGGTTGAGGGCTGGTTGATCTTTTCTTCAACAACTTCGCGCAGTTTGAGTAGCACTTTTTGCTGCTCTAAGGAGTAAGCAAGTCTAATACGCAAAAAGAATCCAAAGGCAAGGAAACCAACTGCCGAACCCCGGCGAAAGGTAATTAGCTCAATGAAGAGCCGCAGCATAATCAAAAAATTCGTCCATGCAATGGCCTCGGATAAAAGTACAATGTGCTTGGTGCGAAAGTCCTCAATCTGCCGGGCCAGCGGCGTGCCGGGCTTTAGCTCCGTCTCAACATAGTACGATGCTTGTAGTAACGAAATACCCAGGAACGGGACAATCTTAATCCAGTGGTAGCGCGAAATAAGCCACAGGAGACCCAAAATTCCGTACTGGAAGTTTTCCATACGCAGCAGTACAAAGAACGAGGGTGTTTCACCTCCAAACCGCTGATAAAGCGCTAGTCCATATGTGACCGACACGGCTAGGAATAACCCGCGATAAAAAATCTGGCCGACGAGCGAGCCGCCCTTGAAAAAAATAAATGTGAGGGTGAAGAGCGCCGAAAACACAATCGTGGCAGCATGACCTATGCGTTCAGTAGTTAGCAATAAATACTCAATCGTTATATGTCTTGTAAAAATTTTTTGAAGGAATACACGTACCACCAAACCAGATTAGTTTCAACGTCTGTATATTGGAGCATCTGTAGTTAGCGAATAGCTTGCTAAAAAAGGGTAGCTTATCAGAGTAGTTGCACATACGTCGGTATTCTTGGCGGGTTCCGCAGAACTAGACGAAGATGGTACTTCCTTCACAGAACCCATTGTATATGGAGAGTTGCAATTGAGTTATTATGTTCTGTCTACCTGGCAGATGGAGAAGGAGGTGAGAAAATGACAGAAGAAAAAAAAAAAAGGCAGAGGCGTCGCATTATTGAAGGCGGTTCTCAATTAAGCAGATTTGACACAAATAAAAAAAAAGTTACGTAACCAAGCAAAAAACCCGTCTGGGTCTCAAGTGAAACAACAAGTGCTACTGATAACAGAGAAAAGAAAACGTATCTATAAAATAAATAAGCAATAAAAAAATCTATCTACTGCGAAGCTGGTTCGGACTCTTCGGCTGGTCGCTGCGGTTGGGCCGCCAGCAACTCGCGTCGGATGCCTGGCGTGATCACTGGGTGAGTCTGCACCTTCAGCACCTCTAGCAAGAAGTCACGCTGATCCTCCGTGATATCGTTTTTATATGTCTGTGCAAACACCAGGAAGGCCTGGTGCCACACGATCGTAACTTTTGCCTCGCTTCGGGTCTTGGGTGCGCGAAAACGTAAAAAGTGAAAGACAAGCGAGTCAATCACTTTGTATGGCAAGGCGTACTTCTTCTCAAGCAGAACCTTGATAAAAATCGAAATGCAGCTTGTGTAATTCTCATTATCAGCTAGACGCATAAGTGCCACCGCCGAGTGCAGCGCGGGGACCGAGACACGGGCAAGGATAGACGAGGCAATGACGGCCTCGCGCGGGCTACATGATGCGGATTCAGCCAGAGGTAGCAGGAACCCGCGAAAAAACGCGGCAGGTTTGTAGAGTGACTTCTTTAGAGCATTATAGATGTGTTGACTGAGCACCTTGGGTCCAGATCCCGGTTGTCGCGGCGCATTGGGGTCGAGCTCAGCCTTGAACCGGTCAAGCAGCACCCCTTGCACAAACTTTTGTGCTTGATCCGCTGGCAGCGTTGAGATGAAAAATTTGGTTGCTTCGTACACGGCCTGTGTCGACCAGATTTCCGGTTGCGTCACGTATAGCACGTCCTCCCAGTTTGAAAGGGTTGGAATGATCTTGAACGCCTTGGGCAGCTTGCCGGAACGGTACCGCGACAGAAGCTCGCCCACTTGGACGTAGACAGCAATAACTTTTTCAGGCAGCATCACACCGCGCACGGGCTCATCGTCTTCTTCATACTCAGCGTCAGGAGCAGGCTCACCAGTCTCCTTCTCTCGGATTTTGGCCATGATCTTATCTGCAAGGGTCACCGGTTCTTCATCGTCATTGCCCTGTTCAAGATACTTGGAGTAAACTGCCTCGTCCTCAGGGTTAACATCAATCACCTCTTCTTGGTCCGGCTCATCGTCTTCATCGTCAGAGCCCGTTTGAAGAGTCTCTGGTTTTACCGGTGTTGACGCAGCTTCAAAAGCTAAGATGTCTTCCATTTCCTTTTTCTTCTTAGCGTCAGCTGCGGCCTGCTCTTCAGCCATAATCTCGCTTAGCTGGACTCGGGCCAAGTTCAAAATCTTTTTTGATGATTTAGCATCAACAACACCATCCTGAGCTTCAGATATCTCTGGATCTTTTTTGTCGTTCTTTTGTCTAGGTGTTACGCGCAGCTTCCCACTCTCGTTGGCAATTTCCTCGTGCAGGGGCGCACGGTGAGGTCGGTCCTGCTGGTTCTTGAACACAACTACCTCCTGCCGTTTCTGTGCCCGTTTGCTCAACTTTTTCTCAGGCTTTCCTGCCGGCAACTGAGCCTCAATATCCTGTGACAAGGTCTTCTTCTTGACATTCTGTTTCATAATAACAACTCTGATGATCTTTGTGGTTGCGGTGTGTGACTGGTGTTGGTGTTTACCCTCCCTTTATATCCTTGTGGGTTCTTCACAGAGCAATGCTGCTTAAAAATCTTTACATGAGGGAAACCAGAACGAATTTTTCAAGGCAAAAAAAAAATTCACCAAAACGCGACTGCCTTTTTTTTTCCTTCTTCCTTCTCTTTTTTCTCCTTCTTTCTTTTCCATCACAAGAAAACTATAATTTACACACTCTCTCTTGCAATTATTATAAAATGGTCAGTTTAAGGAAAAGAAAGGTCGAAGATGAGACCAATAATATTAGAAAGGCCCCGTCAGAGAGCAATGGGTCACGTCCCAAACGCGCTAAGAAGAACGCTTCTACTACTTCTACCGTTGAGGACAAGCCTGCCGCCTCTAAAAAGAAGGCTGCTACTAAGACCTCATCCACCACAAATAAGGCTGCATCCAAGGCCAATTCAAAGACTGAAGCTAAGGATGAGCCCAAGAAAGCAACCAAGAAGGCCTCTGACAAGGCTGCCCCTGCCACCAAGAAGCAGTCTGTGTCAAAGCCTACTGCCTCGAAACGTGCTGCCAGCAAGCCTGTCTCCAAGACCAGTGCTGCGGTTGCACGTGCTGCTTTAATTGCTGCCCGATCTAAGAGAATCACTTCTCATAAGCCTACCTTTAACCAAATTCCCACCTTGCCCAAGGATCGGTTAAATGTCTACGTGTTTGGTTCGGGTACTATCTGCGAATTGGGTCTTGGCCCTGAAGTTACAGAAGTCAAGAGACCTAGATTGAACCCATTGTTGGCTATTTCTGAAGTTGGCATCGTGAAGCTTGCCGTTGGTGGCACCCACGTTTTGGCTATTGACAAGGAAGGTCATCTGTGGTCATGGGGCCAGAACGACTGTGGTGTCCTGGGTCGTGCCACTAAGGAGAATGATGACGAAGTTGATGATGATTGGATTATCAACTCCAAGGAGTCCACTCCCAAGCGTGTGGAAAATATTCCTGAGTCCGCTGTCTTTGTTGGCGTGGCGGCAACCGACAACTTATCGGTTGCGCTTACTGACGAGGGTCAGCTTTACGCTTGGGGTACCTTCAACGATGAGGGTAACAAGTGCTTTAAAAAGGGCGTCGAAATCCAGCGCGAGCCCGTTCACATCACATCTGTTTCCGGCGTTGTGCAGATTAGCGGTGGCAAGGATCACGTTCTGATCCTTGACAAGTCTGGTGACGTTTACGCCTGGGGTGTCGGCACCTCCAACCAGCTTGGTATCACTGTTAACAGTCAGCTCCGCACTTTTGTATTTGGCCCTCTTAAGGTGCCAGGTGTCAAGAACATTAAGCACGTTGCCGCTGGTGAGTTCCACTCGCTGGCTGTGAATGATAAGGGTGAAGTCTACGCATGGGGTCTTAACAACTTTGGTCAGTGTGGTCTTCCAGAGCCTCTTGGTGATGGTGCCGTGGTGACTGAGGCTACTAAGGTTCCTTTCTTCACTGAAAACAACATCAAGGTGAAGCAGATTGCTTGTGGTAACCACCATACCTTTGCTCTCACCGAAGCCGGTGATATTTACGCTTTTGGAGAAATCTATCTTAACCAGCTTGGCATTGACTCCAAAAACCTCCCTGAGTCACTTGTCCGTGATGCTGAAACCGGTGTTCCTGCCTACGTTCCTGTTCCCACCAAGCTTACTGAAGGCAGCTTTGACGATGAGCCTGCCTTCCCCAAGAATGGTTTCAAGTTTGTTGCTTCTGGTACCGAACACGGTTTAGCAATCTCTGCTGATGATGGCTCTGTCTGGACCTGGGGCTCCGGCTCTGTCTACCAGCTTGGTCACGGCAAGCCTGCCGGCGAGGACGGTCCTGAGGACCTCACTGTTCCCACCAAAATCAACAACACTGCCTCGCGTGGCGTCAACTTTGTGTTTGCTGGTGCTGGTGCTCAGTTCAGCGTTCTGGCTGGTCTGCCCAAGGAGCCTGTTGCGGCTCCTGCTGTCGTTAATGGCAATGGTGCTGCGGCTGCTGCGGAGCCTAAGGCTGAAGAGCCCAAGGCTGAAGAAGCTAAGGCCTAAGCATCATAATACCTTCATGTTTATGTTTGATTGTTGTTGTTTTTATCACTATTAATTGTTATCATTAATTATTATTTTTGTTGTTCTTAGTTTGTATCATTTATATTATTATTATTATCATTAGTTTGTATCATTTATATTATTATTTCTATTATCACTATTAGTTCGTATCATTTATATTATTGTATATCCTTGCTCCAATTTTGTATAAAAGGAAGTATATACAAATAGAGGTGGTTTTATTTATTTAACAACGATGCCGATTGAAAACACAGGAGTCGAGATCTGGCAAAGAAAGAAAAAAAGATATATAGTAGTAGTAATAATACTGCACTGCATAATCATCCTCAGCCCCAGCGTTTGAGTATCACCTATGGTTACAAAAATTTACTTAAATTGAACTTGTTCGGATAGCATTGATGTTTACCACTTTGGGGCATATGTCCGTTTGTGATATTTCCAATTATTGTTATTGGATTTATTGTTCAACTGCTCGAAGACGAAGTGTTTTTTTTTTTACCCAATTCACCGTTAATTTGTTATTATATATATATATATATATATATACATTGTTCTAGCTTTATAATTGAGTTCTATAACATGGTAGAAGCAGTCCTATGTCTGCTGGATAGTGGTTCGACCTTTTCCCTTCCAGCCCCCGCGGGAAGCAGAGCTTTGGCCACCACGTCTTTTGTGGTTTCCGTTACCACCACCACTGCCGCCAGCGCCACTGCTATTGCCATTACTAGGGCCGGTATTATTCCCATTGTTGTTGCCTGATCCATTGTTCGTATTATTAGTAGTAGTATAGTGGTACTGTCCATTTGACTTGTATCCAGCTGATGGAAGTGGGATGCCGCTGTTGAAAACAAGATCTCTATCTGTAGAAGGACCCTGTTTCTTTTGAGACCGGCGCTTGCTACCGTTATTAGCGCTTTTACTAGATTTTTTTTGTGGTTGCTGTGGTTGTTGTTGGTTCCTTTTCCTATCACCACTTGAGCTGCTTCCGGGATTTCCTAAACTCTCAAGAAACTCTTGCTCACGTTGGACCTTGGCAGATTCTTCGGCCCACCACTTGGCAAACTGTTCCTCTTCCTGAATTTCTTTTAGACTTTTTGATTTTTCGATAGCCTTTTGTTTGATCTCAAACTGCTCCTCCTGCATAATCTCTGTGATTGTTGGTTTATACGACGCCGCAATCTCTGCATCTGACTTCTTGGTAGCCGATTTAGAGTACATGGAAAACGGCGAATCGAGGTCCACGTTTTTGACAGCAGGAGCAGCTGTGACATTCCATGGATTGTTACCACCAGATGAATCAGGAACAACCTGAGGTTGTTCGCGACCCTGTTTCTCGAGATCCAGTTGCATCTTGCGGCGCTCACGCTGTGAGAGCTTACCACCCTTTTTGCCCGTGGTATCAATAAGAGAGCTCAGGGTTTCACCTTGAAAAACATCGGCTGATTGCGGCTGTGAAAAAGTGCTACTGTTGCTGCTTCCATTGATAGAGGTATTTGATACCTTAGCTTTATCAAGTGCATTGGTTAATCCCGAGGCCTTTGGTATAGCCTTGTCTGCAGCAATGATAGACGGTCGTCTTTCAAAAGAAGTGCTGTTAGACATTTTTCTTGTGGAGTTCGATCCCCACTGTCCAATCTTCGGAAAAGTGCTCTCATTCATGAGCACGGGAGATGTCCGTGGCGCAGACGCTGGCAAAGAATCAGCCTTGGGTGAATTCACTTGCGGCGACGTTGAGGGCATCACCGGCTTGGAAGAGTTAGTGAAAGAAGTTTTGCGACCTGACACTACATGCCAGCCCGAGTTAATCTTTTCGGATGACATAGAACTAGTTCTTCCAGGATTCGCTGGCGACTCATTGTGTGATGCCTCGCCATCCATTTCAAAGACCTCTGAATAGACAATCGAGTTTTGCGTCGGTTGAAATGATGCTGATAAGGGTGTGCTATGTTTAGCAGAACTGCGTCTCCGAGTAGTAGATTTTTCAGAGAAAGCGGTTTCGATAGCATTGTCACTAACATCTTGCTTCATATAGGGAACCAGAGAAGTCAGATTTTCGTTAAATGAGTCTAGATCGTTGATGAAATCATAGGCAAGAGTGTTATTTTTGCCAGGGTCGTCATGAAAAATAAATGACTTGTGAATCACCTTACGAACGTATTCATCAATCACAATAAATGTGTCAGTCGAAATATTTGAAAGATATCTGGATATTGTTAGATAAGTGTAAATTTGTGTATTCCAAATGATTTCTTGCTTACCCTTTCTCTATCATAACTTCGAGGTTGAGTCGTATGAATTCAAGACAAGTCAGTTCCAGTTGTTGGGCTGAAAACTCGATACTATGCTCCAAAAGAATTCCAACATTTTTCATGGTAACTATAATATGTTAGTGATAAAAATAAAAAATAAAAAAATGAAAAAAGATTGTAAACCACTTACTCATATCAGCTAGGATAACCTCACATCCTTGGAATAGTCTTAGAAGAGTTAACTCGGCAGCAGTATCGAGAACTTTCACTACGAAGTTTACAAACTCCTTTGGAGTACTAAACTTCTCACCAATATTATCGAAACTAGTAATATGTTCGTCGCCGTAGATATAGTTGATAATGATATCAAAAACGTCTTTCTTAATGTGTTGAAGATTAATTGTCACTGGTGATGCTTTGTTGTTCCATCTTTCAGAAAGAACTGTCGCAAAGTAGGCTGACCGTGACTGCAGAATGTAACTATGCAAGTTAACACTTCCATTTTCTAAGAGAATCTCCACGTCTGTATCAAGATAGTCTTTGAATGCTGCAACTTCCAGTGAGCCTAAAAGGCTAACACCTAGGTTATTAACTGAACTTCCCTGGAGATAACGAATACTATCCATATTCAAAGCTGTGATAACCCGGTTGAAATCTTCATAAGGCTTATTTTTTCGAACGCCTTCCAGAGGAACCCAATCATCCCATGGCTTGATATATTTGTCGGTATATAGGTAGTAAATTAACACCTTGATAGCCAGCTCGTGAACGTCATCGGATATCGTGAGTTTTCCATATTTGAAATGTTTGGAGGGTGTTGGGTCATATGTCACCCTGAAATTCATAAGTCCTGTGATCTCAGAAATTTCACCCTTGATGAGAGAAAATAATTTAGGGATTCGAGAGATCATGATATATCTATGTACTGGAATGCAAGTTTCGGAACTGGAGCATACCACGGCCAAATCGTAGAGTCTAGTATTCGGGGTATTATCGAAATAGGTATCAAAACTGTTGTGTGTTGTGCTGCATAAACATTTTGCCGCGTTAGTTGAAAACTCTCGTAGTGAATTGATCTCTACAAGCTCGTTCGTGGTTAAAAGTGATCGTCCCTTGGTAAATTGCATATCAGCCTGAAGAAGTGATGTGTGACTGTCATGTTGCTTTTTTTGTCGGTTGAAAGAGTGTCGGGCCCTCCGATGTGAGAACCTGGCAAGATATTTAGCCTGCATATGGAGCCCTGTTGGATTTTCGAACGAGACAAGATTTGCAAAATCATTAGATATGCTAGTTTCGTCAAGAGTAAGGTACTTTAATCCATCATCATCTCTGATAACAGCAAAACTTGAAAAGAGACGATCGCATCGCACTTGATATGCCTTATTCAGAAAAGGTACTCGCTCGTAATGGTATTTCTTCTTACCATCACTTGTCGTGATGTCCATCTGTTGAGTTGGGGTAGACGTAGCATACGCTTTGCTTCTTTGAATTCGTTTCCAGACAGTTCCTTGCAAAGTACAAAGAATAACCTGGCCATCATCCCCAATATCAGCATCACAGGCAGCATCGTTAACACCTCGTGGAGTCCAGACAGTGTTGACTTTCAAGACTTTTGCAATATGGCTTGCTTTAACTGATTCGTCAAGCTGCGAGGGCTCAATGTAATGCTTTGCCAACAAAAACGAATACACAGTTCCATGATCGTCAATAGCGCAAACTGCACCTTTTTCACTACAGGAAATGTGAAATATCCTTCGGTTAATTCCAGTTTCCGGCGTTCTATAAAGCTCAAAGTCCTTAGGACTTAGGGTATTGAATGGGAAAAGCACTCTGAAGTGGCCGCCGTTCATGAACACCCACACACTGGAATTCTGGAGTAGGCATACCGTTGCTATGTCACAAGCCGTGAGCATTTTTACTGGCGATGGAAGATGAGGAAAGATCTGAGGATAGGGCACAATGATTCCACCATCTTCACAAACTAAATTCTTTTTGCTTGATTGCCAAAGATCTTGCCCAGGTAGCGACCCCATTTGACCAATGTTCTTACCCCAGAAGTAGATTGATTTGTCTGTGAAGGCTACTGAATGATACTGTGAGGCCGCAATGCCCTTAACCTCTTCAAGTCCAAAGTCCGAGTTAATTTTACGGGGCATGAGTTGGGGTGATAGGTCTTCGCTGTTGGTTCCCAGTTGACCGTATTGATTTGATCCCCACGAATAGACACCCTGCGATGTCAATGCTAGTGTATGGTCAAGGCCCAGACTGACACTGAGAACCTTTGTGGTGTTGAATCTGGGTACAGCTTTGTATGTGTATTGAGTTGTCGTGATGTCAGAGTCTAGGCCAAGCCGTCCGCCTGTGGCCAGTCCGCAGATCAGCAGGTTATTTGTCGGATCGGTTGTGATGACAGCCGAGTGAAATTTGGATATTTGCACGTCCTTGATTCGAACGTTTTGAAATTTCAGGCGAGGTGATGTCTCCTTTAGCGGGAATCCGGTGGCAAGTTCCTCGTCGTCGTCTGATTCGTCTGTGCTGGAGCTTTCAGCGTTGTTGATATCAGAATTACGCTTCTTCATTAACTCCGTTGAATATACAAATGTATCACGACGGAGCTCCACAACCTGCGGGAATGCTCGATTATCGGGATCAGCAAATCCTAATATGTGATTTGTATTAAGACCAAATTTGAGTAGATGCGAGCCACCTATATTAGGGTTCCAGTGGTTCGTAACGGCAAGATCAAGAGGAGAAAGATTGATTGGCAGTAAGTCGAATGGTCGCTGGCGGCATCGGTCCTTGATAAACAGGCAGTCGTAGTTGTTTGCTATCAGCATAATAGCACACATTATATAGCCGTTGTAACAGGCACGATGGAGAGGAGTCCATCCATTTTCTAAATCCTGGATTGACGGATCAATACCTGGGTGCTCGAGCAGCGCCTCGACGAGTTGATACTGGCCAGTTGACGCTGCAATGTGCAGTAAAGTTCGTCCAAAAAGATCTGTCTGGTTTACTTCTTGCTTCGAGAGACCAGCTATGTAGTCCTTTAACTCAGCATCAGGAGTGGCTACAGAATAGATGTGTTGTGGCGATTGGATCTGGCTGGCGGAGTTTGCTTTAGCAGAGAGATCATCGTTAAAAGAGGGCAAACGGTCGTGAGTGCTGGCATATGTGTTTCGCTTGTAGGCTTTTCTCATATTATGCCTGAGTGTTGAAGAGGGTTGCTTGTACAAAGGTGTAGCAATAGAGACAGTTAGATTTGGTTGTTGTCGTGAAGTATAGTCTGTAGAAATTTATTTCGTGGATATTAGATCAGGAGAAGGTTGGGCCGGATTTTGGCTTTGATTGATGTTTACAAATGACTATCGGGAGGTTGAGGACTCAAGAACGGAAATGTATTCGGAAATACAAGATCAACAAAAGAAGAATGAAACTCTAGACGATAAAGAATATGAAACCTGTTTCTACAAGATGTCTCGAAGATAACAAAAAAAGAAGATGCCAAACAGGATTTGAAAAATCTACGAAGTCGCTTGTCCTAAACGAGCAAACTAATTGACCGGTCATTATCATCTACGGCTCCACGTGAAAACTATCAGCCAATGCTTTTTTTTCAACAACGGCATCAGGGCCTCTTTGACCAGCACGGATCAACTCACACAAACCATCCCACGTCCTACCCAGCATCCATCCAAACAGTAATAAGAAAGAAAAAAAAATAACTTTGTTCAAAGGCTGAACTCCATTAGGTCATTAGATAAAAACCGTAACAAATATTGACAAGTTGAATATATAAATTAACAAAAGTTACTTAAATGTTCAACTTAGTTCTGCGCCAGTGTCTTCTCTTGGCGTTGTATCTGTAAATAAAACCTGTTAGCATCAAGTCTCTTGGAAAGCGCAAATATTCGCATTGTCATGGAAAAACTTACCTGATGGTAGTATCAGTCTTGAAACGGAACCACTGGGGAAGAGGTCTGTTCTGCTTGGAGGCCTTGGCCAACTTGAGCTTGGTCTTGAGAGACTTTTGGGACTGCAGAGGGGAGTTAGTAACAAAGCTTCAATCGTCACAAAAGCATTAACACGTACAGGCATCTTTGATTGTCGTGGTTTACGGTGAAATCTGACAAGGTCAAAAGAGAAGAGAGAGAAAAGGAGGAGGAATTTTGAAAAAGAGAAAATTTTTGTCAAAAAAATTTTACTGTGCGGAACAAACGGTTATTAGTCACGTGGTTTACATTATGCCATAATAACCAAAATCTGTTAGTTGAAGTAAAAAATCATTAGGGTTGTGCCCTAATTACTGCATTATTTCCCAATTAGGCCAGAAACCATGCCAACTCTTTTTTTTTTTTCTCACCTTCTGCGCTATTGCTGACTATTGTGAAGAAGATCTTTTTTTCAGACTTTTCCTTTTCTTTTCCAGCACCCGTCGCCAACACAACCGATTACTCGGTAAGTCTGATCCACCACCCCGTTTTCCCGCACCACGGTACTAACATATTTATTTAAGAAATGACTCGCACTTCCGTTCTCGCTGACGCTCTTAAGGCCATCACCAACGCCGAGAAAACCGGTAAGAGACAAGTTCTCATCAGACCCTCCTCCAAGGTCATCATCAAGTTCTTGACCGTCATGCAGGCTCACGGTTACATTGATGAGTTTGAGTACGTCGATGACCACCGCTCTGGTAAGATCGTTGTCCAGCTCAACGGTCGTCTTAACAAGGCCGGTGTCATCTCTCCCCGTTTCAACGTCAGAATTGGCGATGTTGAGAAGTGGGTCACCAACCTCCTCCCCTCCCGTCAGTTCGGTCACATCATCCTTACCACCTCTGCTGGTATCATGGACCACGAGGAGGCCAGAAGAAAGCACGTTGCCGGTAAGATCCTTGGTTTCTTCTACTAAGTGTATCGCTGTGTATATTTAATAGAACTGTTTTGATTGAAAAAGAGTACAGCTTTAGCGACATGATGGTTTTTACCATGTTTTGTTTTTTGTAGGTAAAATGAAGGTAAAGTAATTTTACGCTTTAGGTTTTGTTTGATGTTTAGTCGAGGGTTCTGATAGTGTTCCGCTGAACTCGGTTCCTTCGAGCTTTCTTGAGAAGACTGTGCTGCTATGAGTTGAGACTTGTGACATAAGTTTTGTTTTAGTTAAGGGCAAGGGCTCTTTTTGCTTTTTGTGTCGCTGTCAACCCAAACGGTTCTTACTGTCAATCTCCAACTCATCGTTTTTCATCATCGCCAACGCAGCAACAGTAGAGAGTCTCCTGTTGATCAATTTTTGTTTCGTCATCCCTCCCTATAATCCACTCAATTCCTTTCAGTATGTCTCACAGATCCCATTCTCTTGGTCATTTGCCCATTTCCGACCACTCGTTCTCCGAGGACCGTAGTTTGCTTGCCGTTGCGCGCGAGTCCAACGTGGAACTCTATTACACCGACGGCAACCGCTTCGAGCTTGGTAACACGCTTGCTGACCACGATAAGACTGTTACCTCTGTTGATATTTCTGGTGATGGCAGACTTGTTACTTGCTCGCAGGACAGAAACGCAATTGTCTGGGAACCCCAGCTTGACGGCTCGTGGAAGCCTACTCTTGTCCTGCTGAGAATCAACCGGGCTGCGACTTTTGTCAGATGGTCTCCTAACGGCCAGAAGTTTGCAGTTGGTACCGGTGACCGAGTTATCGGTGTTTGCTACTACGAGGCCGAGAACGATTGGTGGATTGCCAAGCATATTAAGAAGCCCATTCGCTCGACCATCTTGTCCGTTGCGTGGCATCCCAATTCGGTGCTGATTGCAGCTGGCTCTACTGACGGTAGCGCCCGTGTATTCTCCGGTTTTATCAAGAGCATTGATGAGCGCCCTGCCCCCACCGTTTGGGGTGAGCGTCTTCCCTTCCAGACCTTGTGCGGCGAGTTCTACAACAACTACGGCGGCTGGGTGCACGACGTGGCATTCTCGCCCAGCGGAAATGTTTTGGCTTTCACCACTCATGACTCCAGCATCATTGTCGCCTACCCCAGCGCCCCTGAGCAGCCTCCTCTTGCGGTTCTGTCCGTTTCGACCTCGCTCCTTCCCTTCCGCTCGCTCCTCTGGTCCACTGAGAACCAGATTATCGCTGCTGGCCACGACTGCCACCCAGTCGTCTTTGAGGGTGACCAGAATGGTTGGAAGTACTCCAAGGCTATTGATGACCCTGCCAAGGCTAAGCAGCACGAAGCCAAGGAATCTTCTGCTCTTAACATGTTTAGACAACTTGATCTCAAGGGCACCGTTGATTCTGAGACTGGTGGTACTGAACTCCCCACTATTCACCAGAATACCATTAACACTATCAGAGCCTTCTCTGGCCCTGCTGATAATGTCAAGGAAATTTCATCCACTGGCGTTGATGGAAAGATTGTTATCTACAAGGTGTAATTGCTTTTTACACTTTCTTTTTATAAAGTTTCACATAAGCTCTATGTACTCTAATTCAAGCTTCCATTAGAACCAAAAGTTGACACCAATGCTGGGACTTAGGCTGCGCACATAGTGCCACCACCCACGGGGGATGAAAACCGCGTCGCCGGGGCCTAGCACAATGTCATGATACCCGGTATCCCAGTCGAAATTGGGGTATCGGCGTCTGTTTTCCGGCGTGTCATCATCAAGATCGACCGTGCTTGTAGTTGTTGTTCCCGTGGCTGCGGTGTCAGCGTACACGGCCGTGGCTTTCGGGTAAAGACGAAAGTATTTCCTTCCAACAACCTGTACATAAATGTTGTGCGCTGGGTCACGGTGTAGTGGCGATACCGTTCCTGCTGGACCTAGCCATACATTCATAATAGGTCCACCAGCGGCTGAAGAGTCTTCGTCGTCGTCGTAGAACGCGTGACAAAAATCAGGCGTGAGCACGCCAAGAGCGAGTTCCGGAAACTGGTCGGCAAGATTATACTGCGCCATGTAGCAGATCTCCGCTGCTTGGGGCAAAGCCCCTGGCAATTCTAGCATCTGAGCAAGGATTTCAGCAAAGGGCACCAGCGCCACGGACCACTCCGAGTCGGTGTAGGACCGGCCGCGCTCAGCGGGCACTAACCGGTGGCCGCCGTAGGTTAGCTCGGCCCAGAATCCGGGGGAGTTCCAGTGGCCATCTGCTAGTGCGGGCCAGTTTAACGCCAGTGCTGGGATTGCTAGTGGCTGAGGGTCGCTGGCCAGAATGTGTAGTTGGAACTGCTCGAAATCAGCGCTGCCAATTCGGTCCATGGGATAACGAGTCACCCGCATTTCGGCGACAGCATCCGGGAAGGTCCGGGGGAGTACCTTAGGCAGTGGTCGCAACGGTGGCAGATGGCTCAATAGCGGACCGAGGACCTGGGTATAGAGGTTGCGGTCGTGTTTTCGGTGCTCAGGGCGCAAGCTTGTAATCACGACGCCTGTCAGAATGACAGCAGAATCGACTATCTGAACGGCTTGCTTCAACGCTTTATCTTTCTCCTCGTCAAAAGCTGTATAGGCATTGGCCGATATTACCTGACCAACAATATCTGTGCCGGCATAGAGACTGCTCAAAAAGTATACAATGATGTCACTAGGTGTTGCGGCAGCGGTTGGTTGCACGAGCCCGTCGAGGCTAATGGTAGCCAGATCTACGCCCAGTTGTTCCTGTGTCAGATCACGTCCAACGGCGCGCCTTATCTGCACCAGATTCTCTCGCATTAATAAGCTGTCATCTTTGTCATCTCTAACCATTACACTGAGTGCAATTCAATTACCAGCTAGAGTAATCGTAGCTTAATTGTGGAATTGAAATATATGCAGAATGTATACAAGCACACCCAAAAGGAAGAATGAAAAAAAAAAAAAAAAGATTTTGAATAAACGTCATTTTGGTAGATGCCTGGTTTCAATGCCACTTCGCTGTGGAGTTTACTTGATTTACGCTCTGTAGAATGATCCCAGGATGCAGAACTCCAGACAGTTCTTAGCGGCCCTAGCGACAGCACTGCTCACAGCATTATCATAAAGCGCGTCTCCCTCAAACTCAATGTAGAACACATATGACCAAGCACCCTTCCCACTAGGCCTCGAGTTGATCGACGTGAGTGAAATGTTTGACTGTGCAAACTCCTGCAAAGTGGCACACAGTGCGCCCGGTTTGTCATTCTGCACAATGAAAGATGCGAGCGACCCCTTCTTCTCTCGCTTCACATCTGCAGCCACGTGTAGGGCCGGATCTGGATACACGGCGGAACCCGCGTGCTGTGGGTCAGCCCGAGCAAAAACAAGGAAACGTGTCGTATTGTCCTTCTTGTTGGAAATGTTGGCTTGGAAAATGGGCACATCGTGGACGACACTAGCAGCCGAGCTGGCAATTGCTGCACCCTCGGAGTCGGTTTTAGCAATTCCGACGGCGGCAGACGTGCTGTCGGTGTCTAGACGCTCGACATCCGCGGGCGAGAAGTGGGCTGCAAGGTAGTGGTCGACTTGACCCCAAGCCTGAGGATGCGTGTAAAGACGCTTGACTTGGGAGAGATCCGTGGCAGTAGTAAGTAGGCAGTGGTTAATTGGCACGAAAACTTCCTCCACGACCTGTAACGGCGGTGCGATATTTCCGTTGCTTTTGGTTCCTGGCGCGTGGATGATGTCACGCAGAATGTCAAAAGTAAAGACTACGGAACCATTTGTCGAATTCTCAAACGGCACGACTGAGTAATCGCACTCGCCCTTCAGCAAAGCATCGAAAGCACCTGGGTTCATCTATCGTTAGCATTGATTGCCTGGGCGCTTTTTTACTGTCATCCAGACTCACCTTTGATAGTTTGCTGAGGCGTCAGTGTGAGTACTTCTCTAGACGCCGAGTCAAACAGCTTGCTGAATCTAAGTGCAGCCTGAAAAAAAAAAAAAAATAAATAAATTAGGTCTGAGAATTCCGTACAGTTGCTTCAGTGTCAGCTTACCTCGTGCGAGTAGGTGCCCGAGGGCCCCAAATACGATACTTTTCTTGTAGTTGACATGTTGGTGATGATGGGTGGAGAGAGCATGAAAAAAAAAAATTGAAATTTCGCTTAATTTTGAGTCATAAATACCGTGTCCCCCAGATTTCTCGAGTTATTTAGTTTCTAACAGCTTCAAATTTAATAGAATATAATTAAGGCTTATGTACAATTTAGTCCAGTGTTTCGGCTTCAGCGACCAACTGTTCCAGGGAAAAGTCCGCGTCGCCCTGAGTGAATGCCCGGAGCAGCGCCAGCTTGCGCTTGCCGCTCTCGGTAGCCGCGTTCGCCGCGTAGAACTTTTGCAGGAAGAGGGCGAGCAAGTGGGCCTCGTCCAAGTTGATAGAAGACTCCTTCTCAACGTTACCGTTCATCAGCGCAATGCCCTTGTCTGCCAGCAAGTCGCTGTGCATGATCAGGGTTGTGTGCGGGCGGGCAAACTCCTGGTGCAGCTTGAACTCGGCTAACGTAGTAATCATGCAGTGCACGGTGTATGGACCGGGGAACGCCCACTGAACAAGGTGCATCTCGACGCCACCGTCGTTAGTGTCAGCCTCAGCCTCGCGAGGTGCATTGCGTGGCAGTGGTAACACAAACATCGGATTCTTTCTAGCGTTCTTGTAAAGTTCAGCGTAAACTAGGCCATCAATGATTCCGCAGATGGCCTGTGGGTTGGCAGCATGGCGCATCTTCCACAACATTTCAATATCCTTGCGGTCGTGCAGCTTGAACTTGGACACATCTACGAACGAGTCAAGGTCTTTGATGTCGGAAGAAGGGACCTTAGGGGCATTAGCGATTGCGCTCTGTGCGGCCTTTGCCGTCTCGTTTTCGTGGGCCTTGCTGGCGGCAGTGATGGGATCCTCGCCCAGTTCAGTCTTGACCTTTTCGATCTTCTCCTTGTACTTTTCCTTCAGCTCTTCAACGGAGGTGACACCCTCGGCAGCAGCTTTCTGCTCCAGCTTGGCGCGGTACTTGTCAGCGACGGATAAGTTGGCCGCGTTGGCCTGCATGAGAAAAGGCACTGCCTGGGCAAAAGACCGCTTGTTAGCGGGGGCTCCAAGCCCGATCTTGCTAGTTCCGTGGGAAGCCATTCTGAGTGCTCTGTGCATGTTTTGTAGGTTGGTAGATGATGAGAAGAGGAAAGAAGGCAAGAGAAGTGAAATTTGCGAGAGAGAAAATGGCACCGTACTGATATTTACACAAGTACAAGAAATTGGACCGACGGGCGCTGATACAGGTTTCACAACAACGACCACAGCACCTAGTACGCCGACTCGGAATAAGACATTTGGTCCTCAGGCTGCGCTTTTTGCATAAATATACTGTATACGGAGGCTTTGAGAAGGGTAAATACGAGCGATGTTTTGGCTTCGAGATTCCGCAGAGTCTCTAGAATCTGCGGGGTTGGGACGGTCGTGAGACGGTCTATCTGGGCTGAAAGCTGGAAAAACAATGCATTAGTATCATCTGCAACAATCTATTCGATAGATCAATGTGCCAGAAGCGCCACCGGGGATACCGTGGACATGGTGCAACTCACCTGATCGAGATTGCGGACTAGGCGCTGGTACTCCGCAAGTAGCTCACGCTCAGTCTGCGAAAGCTGGGGGATGGAATGATAATCCTTGTTTAGTAGCGCGTGGTGCGAGTGGGAGTCGTTAAGAGGGTTCTGATCCATTGCAGCCAGGTTTAATGTCGGGTCCAAGAAATGCAGCGATGCTAAGGAGGAAAAGACGGCGGTCGCGAGAAAAGAAAACAAAGCTTTGGCAAGTCGCGTTAAGGATTATTCCACATGCGGCAGCCATATTGTAAAAGGTAATTTGAGGATACGTAATTCCGTGGCTTCCAATAAAGGAACTTACCTATTTAATACTAGTTTTCTTTATTTATTTGAAAGCCAACTGTTTTTGCTTAGTAATTTTGGGTAATAACACAAAAATCAAGGTTTTAAATCAACAAACATGTGCCTTTCTTTTAACACCCACATGACGTGGTAAATTAATTGTGGACGGCAGTAGGAGACGCTTTTCAGGCCCAATAGGGGATTACCAGCCAATCACAGCGTTGTTTTCTAGAAGTGCCACGTCTGGAAGCACGGATCGACAAATCTTCGGCATTGCCGCCGACAGCACTGACAACACAATACGGGATTTGATAAGAGTCTGATGCAATGCAGGAAGAAGCGAGACTACGAGTGGCACCGAGTTGTTCTATGCAAATCGTCTTGACAAGACGGCTTAGGCTTATTGAATTCTGCCGCAAGCTTTAACAGTCACCCTCATGCCATTTCATTCTATGCCGTGTGCTCGAGGTTGCGGTAATAAATTTTTTGAACCGTTGCAAAAATAATGATAATAATAATATTGAAAAAAATAATAATGAAAAATGACCAACGTCGATATTAATACCATCGGAAATACTGCATTCTCAACGACAAATAGAGAGTCCTTGGTAATCACCAAAATCTTGAGCACCTTTTTTTCCAAAAAAAAAAAAAAAAAGGTTGCGTAGTCTTTTTGCGCTTTGTCGGCGCTCAATGAGGTTGGTAATAAACCGGGCGCAAGTAGCATTTTATCAGATGAGGGCATATCAGAGCATCAGATATGCTGTTTTGGGAATAAGTATCAATATACCGTTTACGCTTTCCATCTGATAAAAATAGAAGAGCAATATGCACTGACAAAAAAAAAGAAAAAAAAGAAATCACCCCCTTCACTAACAAGCGAGTCACCAAATAAGTAAAAAAAAAAATAATTATTGGCATCATTTTCTAGTAAATTCATTATTAAATATTTATCAGATTTTTTTCTTTCTTTTACCTACCCGACGTATAAATAAACTCTCCTCCGTCCCCCATGCTTCAACACTTTGCATTCCTAACATTTCGCTTTTTACAAACGCTATACGCCCTGCCAGTCGACTTAAAATTTCGCTTATTATAATATTTTAACGGTCCATACCGTCTAGTTCAAATTAATGCTTTTATAAAACGGACTTTCTATTTATTTATTTTTTCTCTAATCTCTTGCATTAATCATTATGGCGTGGCACACAATCCCCAAGCCCACACTGGCGCAGAAAATCCTGCGGTCCCAGGTCACTAACAAGTACGGTGACATCACTTTCTACTCTAGCATTGCTTTCTTAATTATTGTTACTCTTTCCTACATCCTCTCGCCGCGGCTTTCGATTGACCACAAGTCATGGCTGCCGCTGCGTTATACAACCAAGCGTCCGTCCCGGCCTCCGCGCCTGCCACTCATCCCGACCCTCTTAACATGCTCTGTCGGAATTGTATATCTGATATTTGCTGAAACACAACAAGAGTTTGTCTTTTTGGCAAAGCGTCTCGGCCGCGTGCCTGTCGCACTTTATCCAATAGTGTACTTCCTCTCGATGCGACCATCACCGCTACCGCAGACATTTTATCTCCAACTTATCCCATTACACAAATGGCTTTCTCGCATCATAGTGGTTATACTATTTGCCCACGTAGTTGTTTACGTGGCTGTGTATATCCATCTCAACAAACTGAAAAAGCTTACCGAGTGGGGGAACATTTCTGGAATTTTTGCCTACATGCTCCTCCTCCTTCTCGGAGCCTCTTCACTCAAATGGTTCCGCCGGTCGTGCTACAACATATTTTATGCCATCCATTACTTTACATCGGTTATCACACTCCCCATGATTTTTTATCACTCCAAGACCACGCACTGGTACATGGTACTCTGTGGACTGCTTCTAGGGCTTCAAGCAGTGTACCGGATTGCTGTATCTAAACACATTAAGCTACCAGTGCAGTACGTTTCGCCATCGCTATATTTCATCTCCATACCGAAAAAAGACCTACCGCGTTCACTGCAGAACTACTACGAGCCGGGATCACACTTGCGTATTTCCAACCCTCTGTACTACCCGTCAACATGGTTTCAATCGTCACACCCCTACACAATTGCTTCACTGCCCTCTGACGAAAATCTAACACTTGTAGTTCGCAAAACTCGCTATGGAATTAAGCTGCGCAAGCTATATGCAGTAACTGGTCCCTACGGAAGCATACCAAGGCCGTTTTTTCAGGACGTGACACGCGGACTTGTCAAGCGTGTGCTTTTTGTTGCCGGCGGCTCTGGAATTGCATTCACAGCACCCATTATGCGCCATCTTCGCGCCCACGGTATCCCTGTCAAGTTGATTTGGGCTATCCGTGACATTAATGAGGTGACAATCCTTAACACTCTTGGTCTTTCAGAAGCAGCCCTTGTTGACAACCAAGTCGAGGTATATGTTACGCGCAGCGGTCATTACGGTAAACCTCTGTGGTACGTGCCCAATGATGACGACAATTTGGACATTGATATTGATGAGGACTGTTGTGGTGGCGGCGATGCCAGCCAAACGTCTCCACTTTTGAGGACTTCCACCAATGATAAGCGAATTCTGCCCTATAGCGTTGAGTCGTCGTTTTATTCGCGCATCATTTTTAATTCGCGGCCGGTGCTAAATCTTCGGATAAAGTCGTGGTTACACGGGGTGCCTGTCGACGGCGACGCATGCTGTTGTCTTGATCGTCTGATGATGTTCGGACCAATGGATACCGCTGGTCAATGGGTGCTCGCCTCGGGCACTGAAACACTGATTCGGGAGACAGAGACATGGGCTAACAAGAATGAATTTGCGTTTTTTAAGGATGAATTTAGTTTATAATATCTACACTTTAATGAAAATTTAATAATTAAAACCAAATGTATTAAAAAAAAAGAATTGAATATTGTTATACTTAAAATTTCAATTACTTCATACTTATTTTGTTTACTCGATGGTTTTTCAACGGTCTGTCTCTTGGCAGGTGCTTGACCTTTGGTCCAGAATGAGTTGCTCTGATCTGAAACTTGTAATTAATCACGTGACTAAAACGGCTAATCCCTGTTGTCGAGCTCGCGGGTGTTTGAGTTTACATTGACTCCCTTGTCGTTCTTCCAGATCCTCCCCTGAGTTTTTTCACTTGATCAGCCCGGTAGCATCAAGCCTTCAACATAGAATTGGGCTGCAGCTACACCGACAACCACAATAACAACAACAGCAAATCTCATCTGCACAATGTCTCAATACAAATGGCTACTTCAGACTGCCACGCTGGCGCTTGCGTGCTACTTTTTTATGCTCGTGTCACAGGAGGTCCCGAGCCCCTACCTAGATGAGGTATTCCACGTGCCCCAGACTCAAAGGTACTGCCGCGCATGCAATTCTGGTTACCGCGGCGCGCTCTCTGTGTTTGACCTGGGTGGGCTGCTGCGGCGCGTCAAGTGGAACGACAAGATCACGACCCCGCCGGGACTTTACCTGCTTGGCAACATTTACGCAAAGTATTTCGGCAAATACGCGTTCCCCGGCTCCGCTGCGTGTGGAACGGTCTCTCTGCGTGCGCTCAATTTTTTGGGAACACAGGTCGTGCTTCAGTTGACGGTCGATGAGGCCGCGAACCCTGTGGGGGTGACAGCGTTCCCGCTGCTGTTCTTTTTCGGCCTGCTGTTTTACACTGACGTGTGGGCCACAATCTTTGTTCTTGCCGCGGTCAGAGTTGGTGGCCAGGGCCGCTCATCTGTGGCTGTAGCTGCATCTGCGGCCCTTGCATGGATTAGTCTTACTTTCCGCCAAACAAACATTGTATGGGCAGCATACGCCGCAGTTGTGTTGCTCGAAAACCGCTACCTGTCCCAGCGCTCGCCGGCTGCTACCAACGAAAAGGAGCCGCGCACCACTGACTCGCTGGTTGACTCGATCGTTGGATTTATCAAAACTGCTCTGTGGACACCCTCGATTACAGTACCTTTTGCTGCCGTTGGTGCCAGCTTTGTATACTTTCTGTACTGGAATGGCGGCATCGCCCTTGGCGACAAGTCAAACCACGCTGTATCCCTCAACCCGTTGCAGCTGCTGCACTTTCTGCTCCATGTCGTGTTCTTCCTCGGCCCGCCCGCAGTAGTTGCTGCTCTGTTAAACGGAAGGGCTCTAGCACGTGCAGCTGGTCTCAAACGCACGGCAGCATTTGTTGCCGCTTTTATTCTATCTGCAGCAGCTCTCGGTCTCTACCTCCATCACGACCGCACCCCCGCGCACCCCTTTCTGCTTGCCGACAATCGCCATTACACATTTTATATTTGGCGCAAGCTCTATTTGCCCGCGCGCACCAACCTTTTGTTTTCGCTGCTCGTCGCCGGCCCGGTTTTCGCGGCCGGCCTCGCGCTTTTTGCGTTGCCGTTACTGCATCCGGACAACCGCACCATCCATATTTGTTCGAGCCTATTCCTGCTAGCGGGCATTGTGTTCACCCTTGTGCCGAGCCCGTTGCTGGAACCGCGCTACTACATTGTGCCCTTTGTGCTGTGGCGGACGCGTTACTTTCAAGTGCTAGTGGCGCGCCGCCAGCTGCGCTGGCTGCCGGTGCTTGAGATTCTGTGGTACCTGGCCATTAATGTGGCCACTGTTTATCTTTTCTTGTACAAGCCCTTTGCCTGGGCCAACGAGCCCATGAAGCTCCAGCGTTTCATGTGGTAAGGGAGAATACTTGCAATAAAGTATTTGCAATGGAAGCATTTACAATGGGTTATAATTGGTATATCGAACATCAGACTTATATAGCATCATTCATTAATACTAGGTTTCTATTTTGTTCTAATAAATTGTGAATCCTTGGGGTCTATCCTTTTCTTCATTCTCTTCCCCCAAACTATTTGTGGAGGTAACGGTGACATGACACCTTACCTCAGGAGCGCGGGTTGGCTGGCGGTTCCAGATCTCTGAAAGTGTCTTGTTGGTTATAGGCTTTACATTTCTGCTAGCTGGTATTGGGCGCGTGGGACTGGCAACGTAGGGTGGAAGCAAATTAGAATTTGTACTATAGTCACTGGCTGCCTGTGATGTGCTGATTGTCTGGTGCAACCGTTGGGCACGGCGCTTTAGCACATTAAAGTAAGACTGTGGACGCCCATTTTGTGCTATAAATACCAAGGCGCCATCTTCAATGCCGTTATCATCTACGGCACCATCGTACCCAATGCTATCTACGCTAGAGCTTGCACTGCCGAGCACAAGGTGCTTGCCGTTTTCTAAATCGTCGGCAAACTGCGCTAAAAATACCGCCCAAGACGGCGCAACCACATACTTTGTGTCAAAGTCGCGGCCACAGAGAATGATTTGGCCCCAACGGCCTGCTGGACCTGGTGCTAAATCAACAGAAATGTTGTTTCCGCTTCCATCGGTTACTAGTGGCAGCCAGCACGGGTGTGCGTAGGTGCAGTGAATGGCGCCCGCAGGTACTGATGCCTGGTGGCCCAGCCACTCTATCACTCGCTCTGACTTTGCGTCAAATGATTTCTGAAGTGCCGAAAGTGTACTATAATACGCAGTATAGCGCTTTAGTAAGGAGGCTACATTGCACCAGACTTGTTGCTCTGCCGCGGCTGCTTCAAGATTTAGCAGAATAGCACCAAAAAAGATACCCGGACCAAAAATCCCTGTTACTATTGTGTCAGTACCAATTACATCCAGTTCTTGCCCATCATGCGTGCGAAACGACAAGCGTACGTCAGAAGGAATCTGGAAACCAAGGTCTGCTTCAAACGCACACAAGTCTGCCTTTGTGGCAGGGCTGCCCATCTGCTCAGCAAGCTCAGTGTAATGCTTTTTCAACCAGCGGTCAATTCGCTGCCAAGAAAATCCTGAGTCAGGTGCTATTGGCAGCGACGACAATATAAAAGGTCTTAAGTTAGTACTTGTTTGATTTGGAGTATTTTCATTGCCATTGAGAACTAAGGGTGGATTGGAAGCTGTGGGAGTTGATTTATCCAGCGGCGTGAACTCTGCATAGCGATCGTTCGTCGTAATGTTGTAGTACAATGCCTGACACAAGTTGACAAATTTCTTCATAAATTGTGCGTTCAATAGTTATTTTGATACCTAGAAAGCAAATTCAAAGTAATAGTAATAAAAAAGAGAAGAGCTAAAAGGATAGCTCTGTTTACTGTTTGATTACTATTTCTTTTTACTGGACTTGATAAAGGAGAGCATTGTACAACATTGTAATTGTCAGTTTTTACAGTAGCTTCATCATCTGAATACACATCCCAAGCACCATATATAACTATTCAAATATGATAAATGTCTTTAACAAAAATCTTTCATGATTGTAATGTTTCATCAAAGTGTCAAAATGCCGAGTTATGAGATTTGAGTCAGGATAAATAAAACACTGCAGATGTGTTACAAGCGCTCGAAGGGTCACTACCAAGTAGTAAAACCCAAAAAGGAAACTCACCAATAGACTTGAGATACTTCATATATATATAGAAAAAAGAAATACAAACTGATTGTAATTAAGTCGTTTTGTAACGGCATACCAAACATCACCTGCTTAAATCATAACAGTTTTATTAAAAGTAAAAACTCAACTTGCAATCAAAGACTTGCCAATATCATGTCTTCTTAACCTCTCTCCAAAAAGCTCCCTCACAAACTAACGCCGCCTACAAAAATTGATATATAGAGAGACCAGCAGCAGCAACAGCAGCAGCAGCAAGCAGCAAACATGCCCCAGTCACCAAATGAAAACAAGGAAAACGTTCCACTTGGATCTCTACTATGGAAATCACCCATTATGAAACGGCGGTTCCCTATCGGCACGTATGTTAGTTCTCAACTCCCAGCTCTATGCTTTTCATGGAATCAGCCGTTCATCATAGCTCATAAAGCATTATTATTATTAACTTGTTCCTCCTTTAGAGGCACGTTTGGCCGGCGTGTGATGTCGTCACCGACAGATTCAATCATATCACCGTGCAGCCGCAAGCTCAATATCCACCGCCTCCGGCACCGATATCTTTCTAAGTAAGTATATATCTGCAATATCTATCTCTCAAACTCAAAGATATTAACTCCCCGTTATCACGTTTAGCAGAGATAGATCGTTGAATACTCTTTTATTCAAGCAAAAGCCTGTTACAAGTACTAGTCTTAAAATGTGCACCACCACTCCTGCTGATGTGACTACTGACGAGGGCCTGACCTCCTCAACAGGTGAATCTACCACAGAACCAGCAAATTCAACGACAGTAAATGTAATCCCGGTTGGAAATGCTACAAAAGATAGTCTTGGACAAGGGGTTGCTGACTCCGCTTCTCTTACTAGCGATGAAAACTTGTTGGAGTAAAAGCCTGCTCACCGAGATTGGCTTATAACTATAAGCCTAGGCCTATCAAAATGTATCGTTAAATACCACGAAGAATGCCTTTTATTTTATTTTTTTCGAAAAAGAGAATAGTTGTTTGAGAAAATTTATTAATAAAGGAAAAGGCTTATTTATAAAAATATGCGTATAAGACTGCGATAAATATATATCTCTGGGCTTAGGTTGACACTGCTCTGTGCTGGTTGGAGGCTTATTGTAATCAAGTATTTGGGAATACACACGGCTGTAGCAGATAGAAAAATTTTTACACCCTCACAACCACCTCCCACAATCTAACCTTTCTAAACCTGCGTCTCTGGTTTCCAAGATAAAGGCAGCGTCTAGACAAAAACACGGGAGACTGACATTTTAAAGGGGTTGGGCTTGCCAATCATTACTACGAGTTGAAAACCTCATATTGTTGTACCAACTTCTGAGAACCTTTTTGTGTATTATTTTATTTTGCGTTAAATTAAATACATAATTTACTCGTCGTCCTCCTCCTGAGAGTAAAGCTCGACAGCAATACGGTCCAAATCACGCTGACCGTTCTCAGAGATCTTGCGACCGCCGTTAGTGGACTTCTCCAAAACGTTAAGCTTCTCAAGAGCCTGGAGGACCTTTCTGTTGATAGAACCAGAGGCATCCTTGTGGTGGGAGGGTCTGAAACCACGGTTGATAGCACCACCGTAGAGCTTGTTGAGCTTACCAACACCAACGTTCTTGCGGAGGTAGATGTGACGGGCAACAGAGGCAGTTCTCTTGTAGAACCACTCGGCAGAGTCCTGGGGAGGGAGCTCGTTACCGGCACTGGTCTTCACGAGCTCGACGTAACCGGGGATCTCGAGTCTACCTTGACGTCTAAGGAAGGTAGCGTAAGCATCAATGAACTGCTGAGCAGGGATATCTCTGTGAAAGCAAAGTTAGTAACAGGGTCTAACAAATAGCGTGTCTTATCAAAGTTTTAGTTCGTTTTAAAAGTCCCAAGATGTGATGTATAAGATGACCTTGTCGAAAAACAAATGATGTTTGTGATAGAAGCAAAAAGTCGAGGCATGCCTTGAAGATATAAACGTGTTGATAAAAACGTTTTGTCGCGATAAAAATTTTTTACGCAACTTCTTTCCCAATCCCCAAGTCGAGTTCCTAGGTTCCAAAAAAAAAAACCACCTTTTAAAAAAAGTTTCATAGTCGTTGCCAACAGGCGCAGTCGATCCTCTTGTAACATCACAATCTTGAACAAAAAAAAATGAACTAGTCCAATGAAATAACAACGCGTCGGGGGGTGCTAATAGATATAAACGTACCTAACGTTAACACTAGGCATTTTGGTCGTGATATGTATTTGTGTTCGTGGGTCAGTCAAAGGCGAGCGCAAACAGTCAGAAAGGAGAGAAAAGTCAGAAAAAAAAAGTGTATCAAAAAAAAAAAAAATCTCTTTGATTTCCTGGGTTTGCCTGGTCTGGGTAGGGGAACTGCGCGACGAGGTTTGCCTAGCGGCAAGGCCTGCCACTGATATATACGCTTGGCCCCTCATATACAGTATAAACTCAGACAAATACTTAATTAGGAAGGTTGAATATGTGACAGTGAAATTCTTGTTTTTGATTTTTGAAATAAAAAGAAATTATGCTGACATCAGCATAACGAGAGCTCCAACGTGCCTTCACAACTTTGGCACCTCCGCAAAACGTAGAACCCTGCGGCCACAGACTGCAGTGCACTTATTCTATTCGCCAGTTTTACGCGATTGCAAGGGTACTTGAATACCCAAAATATTACCGTTATTCTCTTCTTGTTAGTGAGTTTGATGATAGCTTTTTTTGGAGTTAATTATATATACAAGGTTTATGAGTTTATTTGTTCTTTCTAAGATCAGAAGAAACGTTAAGGAGCAGCGACTCATTGTCGAGCAGCACTCTGTTTCCAGATTTACTCAGAATACCAGCAATCTCACGAGCAGTGTCGATACGCTTCAGCTCGACGTAATCCTTAGACTTCTTAATAGCTTCACCAATGAGCTCGGCAGACTGGGCCTCACCCTGGGCCTTGACGATAGTTCCCTGCTTCTCCTGGCGAGCACGGTCGACAATGAAAGCAGCACGCTGAGCTTCCTGCTGAGCAATCTGCTTGGCTTCGACGGCGGCGGTAAACTCAGGCGAGAAAGTCATGAAAGTGAGCGAAACATCGTCGAGATCAATGTTGAACTTGTCGGCGCGTCTGACTAAAGTATCTCTAACAAGTCTGGAAACACGTTCACGCTGGGTGATGAGCTGAGAGGCATTGAATTGGGCAACGACACCCTTAAGCACCTCGTTGACAATTGAAGGCAGAACACGCTCGTCGTAGTCGGTTCCAAGAGTTCTGTAGATTGTGGGAAGAGCGGTAACACGGGGTCGCGACAGCACACGGCAGGTGATGTTCACCATCTGTAAATCGTTGGTACCGGTAAGCGAAGCAACATTTCTTGGTTTGGCGCGGACGTCGTAAACGATGGGTGTTTGGAACCACGGGATGGCGATATGAGTTCCTTCGCCGTAAATCTGAGGTTGGACACCGCCAAATCTAGAATAAATAATCGCACGATGACCACCATCGACTAGAGGGAAATGTTAGACATTGTGTGGGAGAACAAAATGTTAGTGGCAAATACATACCGTTAAAGAGCGAAGTAGCAAAAACAAGACCACCGAAACCGAGAATGGCCAGACCGCCGACTCCGGCAAAGAGACCCTTTGGCGGTCTGGGGGCACCGCCGCTGGCCTGAGCCCGCTTCTTGACGGCATTAGCAAATTGAGCCCATGGATCCTGTGACATTTTGTGTATGATATATAGTGGTGGTTGGAAAGGATGGAAAGTGGTGGTGTGTGGAGAGGGGGAAGAACTAGAAACGGGAAGTGCAGTTATTGTTGTGGATTTAATTGGGTTTTGGCTGGGACAAAGTCAGACTGGGTGAACCTGCGAGCGACATTGGCACTGGCCGATGGGAGAGCGAGAAAACGTCAGATGAGGAAAGAACCGGGGGGCCGGTTGGTAGTTGGTGGTAGTGCATGAAATTACAAGTCAACAAGTAGTCAGGGTTAGGTGTATATCAGTCTAAGTCCTATATCATAAGCCTTTCCTTTTAATTTCAAAGGTCTTCGCAGTGCTCAAATATACCCACCATTTTACAACACTCACAGTCACAGCACCTTCCTAATTAAGAAGTTGCCGTCAACTCCAGCTCCTCCCTCCCGCTCTGTCTCCCCTTGGCCAATTTTTAATTTTTTTTTTTACCCAGTTGGAAAATTTTTGACCTTCGTCTGTCTCTTGTACGTTCCTTGTTCCAGAAAAACCATTTTCGACCACCATCAACAGTCACCATGGGTATCGATAGCACTAGAAAGCAGCACGTTAGAAGCGGTCACCGCTCTGCTCCCAAGTCCGACAATGTCTACTTGAAGTTGTTGGTCAAGCTCTACAGATTCCTTGCTCGTCGTACCGACTCCAAGTTCAACAAGGTCATCCTTAGATCTCTTTTCCTCTCCAAGATCAACAGACCCCCCGTCTCTGTTTCTCGCATTGCCAGAAATATCAAGTCCAAGGATAACGAGAACAAGATTGTTGTTGTCACCGGTACTGTCACTGACGATGCCCGTCTGTTTGAGGTCCCCAAGATCACCGTTGCTGCCCTTAAGGTCACCGAGACCGCTAGAGCCCGCATCTTGAAGGCCGGTGGTGAGATTATCACCTTTGATCAGCTTGCCCGCCGTGCCCCCACTGGCCAGAACACCCTGATTGTTCGTGGTCCCAGAAACTCCCGTGAGGCTGTCAGACACTTCGGCATGGGTCCTCACAAGGGTAAGGCTCCCAGAATTATGTCTAAGGGCCGCAAGTTTGAGCGTGCTCGTGGTCGTCGTGCCTCCAGAGGTTTCAAGGTCTAAGTTAGATCCTGAAATGCTAGAGATGACAACCCCGAAAACGACTACAAAAACTAATAACCCAAGCTCATATTTTATTTATGTCAATAAATGTTTGCAAAATAATCCGGTTCTTTTGGGAATGATAATGTTGGGATTGTAGTTTTCATTTTTGTATTTTTTTTTTTTTTTGGTAATTTTTAAAAATTTTGTTGGTTTTTATTTTTTTTTTTTTTTTTTTGTTTTTTTATTTTTATTAGGTTTTTTTGTTTTTTTTTTTTTTTTTTTTATTTTTTTT
>Ga0160505_100167_pt1 | contig 48955 bp, 32 predicted proteins | sample DIDeMG_FD_108225 | JGI IMG/M metagenome (GOLD analysis project Ga0160505, IMG submission 108225) | Enriched chicken feces microbial communities from UW Madison campus, WI, USA - DID2874_E49_Stillage MG | ecosystem: Host-associated > Birds > Digestive system > Large intestine > Fecal ... | reverse complement strand
TATTTTGGATGGAAGCTTGACTAGGAACACTTAATGAAAGTTTTGCACAGAGATGTACGTGAAGATAAGCGGGAAATAGTAGAAAATGTAAAAAAAAAAAAAAAAAGGAAAAACAAAAAGGAAAGAACCAGATACTGAAGTGAATATAAAAAATCCATTAATGTTCATTTATATCCATTAATTTACTATTTACCCATCTACAGCCAATCCAACTTTCCTCCATTTGTCTGGAGATGCACCATTAACGGTGTGCAGCTCAATTCGCTGCCACTAAAATCCATAGTTTGGTCGCATGTACATCGATGTTCCAAATAGGAGGGGCCCACTGGACAATGGAGGTAGGGCGAATGGTAGTAACCAATATCCTCAAACCACCACACCTCGTTCCAATTAAGTAAATGTGCCACTGCCAAAGTATGTACGGGAGCATCACCCCATCTTTCGTAGAAAAACCCTCCAGTTCTGTCCAAGTGCTCAAAGTACAGGTTATAAATGTGCGACTTGAAAAACCCAGTGGCCGCAACCTCAAAATTCAGCCAGAAATGGCATAAGTTATAGGACCCATCGGGGTTCCGCACAAAATCTACAAGATTGGATTTGGGAAGCTCGATGGATTCGAAAAATTCCACCGCCGTCTCCCAAAGCAGCGGAATAGTATCGCGATACTCGAACATGGAGAGAACAAATCCATATTGTTTATTGTTCTCGCGCATAAACTCAAAGACATCATAGTCTACATCGCAGTAGAAGCGTACTCCAGGCTCCACACGCCAGTAGTAGTCGTAGGAGGCCACTAAGGGATGGAGATGGAAATATCCCAGATAAAACCGGCACATGTGCCTATAGGACTCGCTGTCACCATTGTAGACGTCTTTACTTCGGAACTCTTCCCTTTTCGCACTTGCGACTCGCTGGTCTATGAATGGTGGATACAGCCAATGGTTTTTCGGCACTTGGCCAAAGCTGAGCCGGCCATATGGAATGTACAGACTCACTAATACCACCAACTGGTCCAGGAACGTTTTGTCGTTTAGAAACACCCAATCGTGATGGTATTGATGGTTGTACCTGTCTTGGATGCTCTGGATGGTTTCCAAGAGGTCGTAGACTTCATTGTTGCGGCACAAGACCAAGAACGTGGCATTCTCGTTTGAAGATTCCACTTTTTCGTCTCGCTTATCCACCACCACCATGAATTCCGTGTTAGACTCCTCAGCCTGACGAGTTTGGTCTTCCACGAACAATGCGAGAAGTGCAATAGTGTCATGCTGCAGAACACTCCAGTCCCACATAAAAACAGACCCATTGACAAAGTGGGATTCTTGACATGCCACGATACCCCATACTAGACTCCACACTAGCCACCACAGCTGCCCCACGAGATACCACTTCATCATGTAGATAACATCAGAAAAGCCATATGTAGGTTGCGATGTGCACGATAAGAGGACTGCTAGACAGTGGGGGGACCATACATTTTGAAAAATGGGTGAAAATTCCAAATGTAAAAGTTTAAGGTCTTTGAATTATAATTATTCGACATGTTCAAATTTCTCATATTCAATGAATCCTACAATGACCAAGACATTCCAAATACTCTCCGAATTTCCTATCTAATTCTGCCTCTCCCCATATTTTCTCTCACTGTCCGCAACCTTGTCCGTGCCCACATGGCCCACGTTCCGGATAAACGTGCCAGAGCAACCAGAACTTGAGGAAAAAAACAAAAGACGAGATTTCTACCTTTCACCGATTCTACTTCATTTCATCGTCCTTGTCAAACGGATTACTTTTTTTTTTATTAGATTTCCCTTCTCCATCGTGGTCCTCTTCATCACTATTGAACCTGAGCCTGTGCACAATCCATCGCTCCTCTACGAAAACGAAAACCTCCACCTGGAGATTCCATCCAACTCACCGAACTACTGCTCCCCACCCCCCAATATCGGTACACACGACAGCTCCGCCCCGTTTGGTCCATCTTATGCCACTCTCTTTCTACCTTTCTGACTTACTTGCACCATGGAGCATGTAAACAACACCCCTCTAGATGCCGATGTGCCAAAGGTCACTGGTCGAAAAGCTGCCAGGTCTCTTCGTCTCTTCCGAGGCGACGCCAGATCGCTGGATCCGCTTGTGGATCTTGATGGTCAGGATGATGTGAATAAGACGTCTGCCGACGACTCCGTCGCTGCGGCCGCCAGAGAATTGGCTCCGCTCAAAACATCGCCATCTGTGAAGAATAGCGTGCTGCCCATGGCCGCCGCCGCCATTTCTGCTATCACCGACCGTCTGTCTTCGGTCTCGACACCAGATAGCGAAAGAGCAGACGCACATCGTCCTATGCTCGAGCCTGTGTCGCTGGCCACTTACTTTCCCCATACTCCTGTCAAAGACGATCATCCAACCGTCGTAGATGACAACACAGATACAACGCTCCAGCACCTCATGGCCGACTTGGAATTTGACCATAGCTCCCATGGTGGCATCACTAAAATCAAAATGCATAAGGACGAGGCAAAGCCTGAAAACAGCCATGTGACATTCCACACCCAACCAGCTCCAACCGCTGATTCCGTGGCCAACGAAGCATATCCGTTAACCGTAGAACTTCGGCCATTCAAGAACAAGGTGGGCGGACACACCGCCATTTTCCGTTTTAGCAAAAAGGCTGTTTGCAAAGCATTGATGAACAGAGAAAATCACTGGTACGAGGCTGTGGAACGTAAGCATTTAGAACTCATTAAGTTCATGCCCAAGTATATCGGCGTGTTAAACGTTCGCTACTCGTCTTTGGTGTCGGAGGAATCCTTGTCTCCCAACTTAGGTCCAACGTCCGATGCATTCGATAAAAAGCTGACAATCACTCGCAGACCATCACTCCCAGATTACAACAAACCTCATAGTAGGGTCCGTCTTCCTGAGGATGGCCGTCCTCCTGAAGTCTCCTTAGATGACAATCGCCATATTATTCCTGATCTTCTTTGGAAGCAGTACTCCAACAGTGCACCCAACTCAAGTGCCCTTGAAGATTTCTCGGGCTCGTCTCCAAAGCACCTCACTGATCAAAACACCGAAAGTGCCGAATATGATGATTTCAGTATCGGGTCTACTTCGGTCAACACAGATTTGCAAGCCCAAGTGATCCAAGAAGTGTTCGTTCCACAGGGCCGCAAGTCTGATGACATATTCGAAATGGATGATGAAGAGGCAATTAGAGGGTCCGGCAGTGACGAGACCACAGAAACAGAACGTGGTCACGAAGATTGTCACGCTGGAAAACTCTCCCCTGTTCTCCGCAAACATACTCGATTTGAACGCTTCATACTTCTCGAAGACTTGACAGCAGACATGCAAAGACCATGTGCTTTGGACTTAAAGATGGGCACGCGTCAATATGGAGTTGAGGCTAATGATCGTAAACAGGCTTCCCAGAGGAAGAAATGTCTGCAGACCACTAGCAGAGAACTTGGAGTCCGTGTGTGTGGACTCCAGGTTTGGGACGAAAAACACCAAAGATACTACATGCGTGATAAGTACTTCGGAAGACGCTTGCGGAGCGGCATGCCGTTTGCCAAAATTTTGGCAAAGTTTCTCTACGATGGCACAAGTGCATACTCGGTGGTTGTGAAGATTCCAAGTATCATCAAGCAATTACGTGAACTTTACGGTGCGTTTGAAAAATTGAATGGGTATCGAATGTACGGATCGTCCGTGCTTTTGATGTACGATGGTGCCAACCAGTCGCAGGACAGAGGCATCAGTGTCCACATCATTGACTTTGCACAAAGCGTGATCGGAGAGGACGCATCCAACTCTCACTACTCGCGACCACCCAAGTACCCAGAATTGCCAGATATGGGGTACCTCCGTGGACTCAAGTCGTTGATTCGGTACTTCAAGGATATATTCCAGATCATCACCGGACAAGATTTTGACGCATTGGCCGATGTGAGTGAATATGTTGAAAACAATAAGGAAGAGTTGGCAGAGGCATGCTACTGGATTGGCGCATATGCTGAAGACAACGACGAAGGTGACGAAGTACATGAGGAATCGACACAAGCAGATCAGGGCCAGGATCCATTTGACAAACACTATGACATCAATGACGATGAGACAGGCATCTCAGACTAGCATTACAGAGCAATCTGACCCATACATATTAGCATACACAACATTTTAATGAAAAGAGGACCATTTCGGAACTCATTCATGTATATCGTTGATCTATATTATACTTAATTGATTTATTTTATGGTACCTCATTCATATTGGAACCTCATTAGTCAATCATTTGTCACCTCGATAATATCTATTATCTACAGCCTTTACATTGGTTGATGTTTATTGGTAAATAGTATGCATCCCAAAAGAAATAATACACCACAATGATACTATAATACGCAACAATCACAGGATTACTATCGAGCGACAATATTCTTTTTGGGTCATCAAGATTAAGGAGCCTAATCAGCGTTTCTCTTGGCAACCTTCTTGGCGTGGGATGCCTGGGTACCGAAGATCTTCTTGTCTCTGTTCTTCTTCTGCTTTCTCTGCTGTCTGGAAGCCTTCTCGACCTTCTCAGCCAAACCGTATCTCACCAATCTGTAAGCTGGCTCGAACTTCTTGGCGTCAGCAACGGACTGGTAAACCAAACCGAAACCGGTAGACTTTCCTCCACCGAACTGGGTTCTGAAACCGAAAACGGAAACAGCGTCCTTGTCGGCCTTGTACAACTCAGCCAACTTCTCTCTCAACTCATCCTTGGAGACGTTAGCTCTGTTTGGGTGCAAGACGTCAACGACAAACTGTCTTCTAGCCAACAATGGGTTGGTGATAACCTTTCTAGTTCTGATAGTAACGGCGTCACTCTGATAAGTTAGTATATATGCCAATGGAACATGGGCGAATATTCCTAAACTATGGGATATGTAGAAAAACAAAATTAAGGAAATCTTCACCAAGGGAGATTTTGATGGGGAAAAAAAGATTCAGGGATTGTAGTGGGATATTCGGAGTATCTATGGCTCATGTTTTGTGGAAGTTGGTGGACACATACCATCTTGTAATTATAGGTGAAAGTTATTAGGACGAGGTGATGAAAAAATTCTCAAAACTTTTTTGGTTTCCTGGTGGGAGGAATGGGTTTACCTGCAGGCGGGTGGTGTGTGCGGCCACGATAAAAGCAGTCACAGAGTCACGTGGACAATAATGGAGAGTAGGAAGGATTGGTGGTTCTATGCAGAATGACACAATTATGAATTCAATGGGGTTTGAATGATTAAACTTATTGCCTTGTACTTTTAATATTATTTTGACTTCGAAAATTGTTGTTATTTGCTTTATCGGTTGTGGTAATGGAGATGTTGGAAATGTGTCACTATGTACAGGAAAACAATTAGAGCGCACCTCTTATTCCTATGCCTTAACTAACAAACCGGTCTGCTCAATTCTATTGTACGATTCCATAAGGCTTAAAAAGTGGGACTCAAAATCTCGAACATTATCTACTGCTTCTACTTATCTGTTCAGAACCATAGATTTTATTCATAATCGTAGCTTTTGGTTTACTTGAGAATGGCCATTCTGACAGCCTTGGTCTGGGTGTAGTTGTCCAAAACCTCCTTACCCATCTCTCTGCCCATACCGGAAGCACCGAAACCTCCGAATGGAACCTGTGCGTGGAAGTCGTTGTAAGTGTTGACCCAAATGGTACCAGCCTTGAGTCTTCTGGAAACATCAATACAGGTGTTCACGTTAGAAGATTGGATACCAGCAGCCAAACCGTACTGGGAGTCGTTAGCCAACTTGACAGCATCGTCAACAGTCTTGAACTTGTGAACTGTAATGACTGGACCGAAGATCTCCTCCTTGACAATTCTCATATCCTCAGTAACATCACCAAACACAGTTGGCTTGATGAAGAAACCCTTACCATCTGGTCTCTCACCACCAGTCAACAAAGTAGCACCCTCCTTCTTACCAGACTCAATGAAATCCAAAATCTTAGACATCTGGTTCCAAGAGTTTTGAGCACCTTGCATAGTGTCCTCCTCGAATGGGTTACCAACCTTAACCTGGCCAGCAGCAGAAACAAACTTGGCAACAAAGTCATCGTAGATCTCCTCTTGGACGTACAAACGGGAACCAGCGCAGCAGACCTCACCAGAGTTGTAGAAGATACCGGTGATAACGTTCTGGACAGCAACATCGAGGTTAGCATCGTTGAAAATAATGTGTGGAGACTTTCCACCCAATTCCAAAGTTACCTTCTTCAAAGTACCAGCACACTTAGACATAATGTGCTTACCAGTGGCAGTGGAACCAGTGAAGGCAACCTTCTTGATGCTTGGGTGCTCAGTGATGGCGTTACCAGTGATCTTACCGAAACCGTTAATGACATTCAACACTCCTGGTGGGAGAGCGTTGTTCTCCTGGATCAACTTACAAAGGAACAAAGCAGACAATGGGGTGGTCTCAGAGGTCTTCAAAACAATGGTGTTGTTGGTAGCAATAGCAGGACCAACCTTCCAAGTGAACATCAACAATGGGAAGTTCCATGGGATGATCTGTCCACAAACACCCAAAGGCTCTCTTCTGGTGAAAGAGAAGTGAGAATCTCCAGTCTCAATGACTGAGCCCATGATCTTGTCAGCCCAACCAGCGGCGTTTCTGAAGCATGCAACAGAGAGAGCAACATCACCTCTGGAGTTTTGCAAGGACTTACCGTTGTCCAAAGCCTCAATGTGGGCAAAGGTTTCAGCGTTAGCCTCGACCAAGTCAGCCAACTTATTCAAAGCAGCCACTCTGACGGCTGGGTCAGCAGTCTGCCAGCCACCATCGAAAGCAGCCTGAGCAGCCTGGACGGCAGTGTCGACATCCTCCTCTCTGGCTTCGTAGACGTGGGTAATCTCCTCCTCAGTGGATGGAGAGATAACCTCAAAGGTCTTCTTCTGCTTTGGCAACACAAACTCGTTGTTGATGAACAAACCAGTTGGTTGATCGTAGGTGGTACCGTTAGGCAAGGTGATTGGCACTGTCAATGGCAAGTTCGAGTACAATCTGATCATGGCAGGAGCCATTGATCTGGCAACTGGTGCTCTGGTGAAAATCTTGGATCTAAGCATGGTTGGATGTGCAAGAGCAGTGTTGAACTACCAGATGGAGGGGGAATTGAGGCCATATTTATAGGCAAATTTCGTCTTGTGGGGAAGTTGCGCTTAACCCCTCCTAGTGAAGTACTCGACTGAATGCAGGATAACATCATCGGAACCTAAGACCGAGTGTTAGTCAGGAAGGTTTGGGGTAGTCGAGAATGGGAGACCGGAACGGTGATAGTTGGGGCGGTGGGATGATTTTGATAAACTTTTTGGCGGTGAATGACTTAATGATTTTGAAGGATTGTCAAACGGATGTTTCGGAGTTCGGCGTCAGGGTTGCGGTTGATTAGTTGGTTTGGTGCCCCCGCGACAACATTAACGCGGACCCAGCAATGTCTATAGTGTTTGTTCTATGATGTCAGAATGCTTAGTCAGATTGAAATTTTAGGCCAATAATGTCAATCGAAACATCTGACACGATTTACTCATGAAAACCAAAACAATAAGAAAAAAATATAATCCGCCAAACAATCATAACCTAAGCCCTAACCCCAACCAAATGCCTGTTAACCCCAAGCCTGCCCCTATCGCTGATGGGTTTCATTGGGTACTATCGCCGAGGCATGTTGGCACTGCGAACCTCCACGTAGGACGGCCACTACGCAGTTTTAGACCACCTCTTTACACAGAGGCTGACCCGCACCGACTCCACCAGCTCCACCGGAGTTTGCCCCAACGGCCCATGCCTGGGTGCCGTCTAGATGCCGGAGTTAATAGAGAAATTGAAATTCGACGAAGGGAACATTCGGATCCAGGGAAAGAGGGTGAAAAAAGAAATGACGATATGATAGATGGACAGTGATCTAGGTGATTAGAGAACGGATTTGAGTGATGAGAAATCATAAGGTGGTTCTTTTTTTTATCTTCCACCATTGTACATAAAATACTTCCTTGACAGTTATTTTTTTCTGTTCGTGTATGGAAGTCGGACATGACCGCATTGTGGGGTCACCGAGGTCGGATTCCATATCTATGTTTAATCGGTGTCTCCGAGGGACATTCCGGGTCTGATCTGACTCAGGGGGGCCCGATTGGGAATTTCACCGTTGACAATTGGGGGTTCTGGATATGGTTACTGGATATGGATATTGGGTAGTGGATACTAGATATTGGGTTGTGGATATTGAGTGGTTGAGTAGTGGATATTGACAATGCCAATGAAGGTTCCTTATGCATTCATATTGCGATGACTAGAGTATTGTCAGAGAATATTTCATACTTTCTAAAAGCTCCATTGGTAGCCTTTTGCTCAATGAACGAGAGATTATCATAATTTCTAAGCCAAGTTAATCTTTTTTTTTTTCCGTTTCAGTTTATATTTTCTTTTTTATCAAATGATAATGGATCATGTCATTTCTATTCTATGGTGGTTTCATACAAAATTTGAGAGATTATGAGAATCGAGAAGATTATCAATTTCCATTACGTTTGTCTCAACCGCCGCCTTATCCACTACTTTCTCCGTTTCCTCCTCTTATTTTTATCTTTATTTAAACATTCTGATTTTTATTTATCCTCTCACCACCTTCCTAACTATCGCTTTTCGCTATTCTCACTGCTCTTTCGCCTGCACACCTCTTCATACTCTTCACCTCTTCACCTCTTCACCTCTTCTTCATGTCTCAAACTTGGCTACGAGGTCCCGTCTGTGGCGTGGATAACTGCCGGTCCAGGCTATACCGTCTGAGCGCCGGCCGCAAGTTCTGCCAATTTGGCCATGTCATGGAGGGAAACTTCGAGTTCGATGATGATGACGGTGAACAATACGTTCAAACTAGACGTCTCAACATTCTGTTGACAGACACTGGGTTTGGTGCCAGCGCATCACAAGCCACTGAAAAGGCAAGATCCACGAACACAAAACGTCTCTATGGTCGCTCAGGCAAGATCCATCTTTTGCGGTGTCTTCAGTATGTCTTGAAGACTGTTACACCTAAGGTCGTAGACCTCCTCTATCCAGATATGGAGCAACGTCGAAAGGACAAATTTAAAAGAGATTTGACGGTTGTAGTCAAGTTAATGTGGGTGCGTTGTATGGAAAAAGTGCTTGCTGGTGCTGGAGTCCGTTTGGCAGACTTATATCCTCTTATCTTCTTGGCCATCAGGCTGTTAAACACTTACCCCGTTTACGTGGACGATATGTTAGTAATCTTGAGAGAAAACAAGGTCCCGTACATCAATGCCTTGCAGATGCTTCCAAAAGACATGCAGTTGCTCTTGTCGCTGGCGACTATGGCCCTGCTCACCAATAGTGCTATTCCACTAGATGATGCGTTTTACAAATACGTTGCCAAGATGGCTACCATGGTTGCACCTGCGAAGTTCTGGAATATCTCCGTGGAATATTTCTATCCAAATGTCTTTTCGCTTTTTGCCGATTTAGAACTCGATGCTCCAAAGCTCATGGTAGTATTCCATAGGATTGTGTCCAGAACCTCTCCTACCCTTCTGGCTCTAAAAATATCGGGCCCTTCGGGACTACCCGATGGAAAGTACCTTGGCATGATGTATTTGATCATCAAGATCTACTTTGTAGGCTCACCCACAGTGGTGGACTTTGACCTGTGGCTCTCGTGGCTCCAGAATCAAGGTGCCAGACTTCCATGTTTCGAAGACCGTAACCACAGCATGGACCCGAAGACGCTTTTGGATCTTTCAGACGAGCAGACGGATGAATACTGTAACTGGATCTACGACAACTTGTTGACTGGAAAACATGAGGAGGATTTGGAAAATGTGTCTCCAATGGAGAGTAGGCTTTTCAAGATCTTCGCATTTAAGAAGGAAGCCTTGATTAACAAACCATCCGAGGAGATCCCGATGGAGATCCCAAAACGGTCAGACACAGCCAAACCTCCGTTTAAACGGGTGTTCAACGACTTGGATCTCTCGCACGTGTCTTTGATGGAAACCCATCTCAGTCACTACTTCTGTGTTAGGTATGGTTTGAAGACACGCACATTTGAGGAGATGGTGGATATGGCAGAAAGCCAATTGTTGCAGCTTATCAAAACCGACGAGCTCATCTAGGGATAATGGAATACTTATAGACAGACATCGTGTAATTTTATACAACTTCTCTTTTTCGGTTAGTGCAAAAGTTTAAGTAGGATCTATTTTGGCTGAATTTTGGTGATACTCTATATACCACAGTGTACGCGATTTAGTACTAACATAAACATGCTGGATGGGGATAAATCAGTAGAGGATCTCAATAAGGAGACCAAAAAACTAAATGCAGATACTATAGATCCTGAAATGAATGATCAATCACCACCTCCCCACGAGGAAAGATCGAATGACCTACTAAATGACTCAAAAGAGCAGAATGCAGACCTCGATGATTTGGAATATTCAGAAAGTCCATTGCCAGGCCTCGAGATCAGATCGGAGATTGCCCTAGACCAACAAAATATCCCAGACCTTACCCTTTCACGTGAGCAGACTCCAGATACCGACTTCTATGACGATGAAGCCGCATCGACATACTCTGAACTGGCGCAGGGCACTCCACAACCAGAAGAGACACATAAACGACCAGCTGGCGGGCTCTTAGATACTAATAGAGCTGTAAAGAGGACAAATAATAAAACTGAACTTGTGAGTGAAACTTCTGGTGTTCAAATGTCGAAAAGTCCTAGCTATGACCCAGAAAATCCTGCTGGAGTGAAGGAAGAGAAAATTCGTCGAAGAGTAGCAGCTAAGGTGATTGACAAGTTCTGGATGCCGTTGGATAATGAAGCTTTCCACTCGTTTGAAAACCTATGTAATATCTCGCTTAACAAGGTCCTTGAGAGGTACGATGGGTTGGCTAATCCTCACACCAAGGTTGAAGAGACACAACGAGTGATCCTGAATAGTTGGCTTAGCACTCGGCATCCAAGGTCGTTCTTGGCTCGTCTACAGATGACCAAATTGCCTCCACTCAAGTCATTGCAAGTTCGCATGAAAGGAGTCAAGACCAACAGCCAGGATTCTCTCAATATTGACCTGGTGATTCGACAGAAGAAGGTCAGCGAGTCATATTTGCTGGCCGAATTGGAACAGCTCAAAAGTCTCGAGACTTTTCATAAAAATCTCAAGGCAATGTACGAGCTGGATGCCAAGTACCTCCAGGACTTCAAGAAGAGCACCTCGGCACTTCAAGCAGAACATGCACAGGAAAAACAGGCTAAAATGGCCGAGTTACACTTAGAGGCTTCTGGCGCTCCATTGGAAGACATTTCGTTTCTGAACAAACCTTCTCTGACTCTGAAAAAGAGCTTCAATCCGAATACTGATTCTGATGTGCTACAGATTCTACAGGACCTCGATCGGCAAATCAACGCCATCAATGTGCCAACGAAGAAATTACTTGATCTCTGTGATCAATTGGATTCCATTTATTCCAAGCTTAATTCCGGCAAGCTCAAAAGCAACAAGCATTAACCAACGTATACCCAGTACACTGTGACCATGAAAGTGGAGGCCGCAGCCACCTTAAAGTGGTGGTAGCCGTCCTTATCGCCATCCCACACTGTTCCTACCGATACCTTGATCTTCAAGTTCTCATTGATTGACTCGTTGGCATGGACTTCTGTTACCAGCACTATGAACTTGTGCTTGGAGCTCTTGGTTTGTAATGCAGCAGCCACGTCTTCAATGAAGGTTTTTGGCTCATCCAACTTTGCCAGCTCCTCACTTATGAGCTTCTGCAAGCTGTCAATGTTCACCGGAGACTCCTTGGCGGAGGAGGTCTGCAACTCCACTGTCATTTTACTAAATGGAGTAAGTGGATTTGACTGACTGTGAGTGCAGGTAAAGAAGTGGGTGTTAGACACCTGGTTTTTGAAGAGAGACGAAAGAGGAGAAAAACGACGAGAAGAAAGAAAAACAAAATCCAACCATAGATCAAACTACGTCGTGTCAAAACATTTTCAAGGTCATTTACTAGATTTGTCGAGAAAAACACGTAGTTGTTTATCTCCATTGCTTATCTGCGCCAACGCGAACAGTGAGTGGGAACAACCCTGAAAATGACCTGATGATTACACTTTCGTTGACGATAATGACATTCTTCCAACCAGAAATATTTTCCGGAATGTTGTTGTAACTTTCTGTCTTGGATTTTTTTTTTTTCCTTATCATTTGGCTTGCTGACTTATTCAACATGTCGGTTCGGCACGAAGTACTTCCGGTATTCTACCTGTACACATTTCTCTTGTTTTCTTCTCTTCTTCAGTGCTTCGCTGCTTCTCTCGCATTTGAAATCGTTATGGCTATTTTCAAAAGAAAACCCGAATCGGAAGCAACCACCGACGTGGACACTGAGTCGCTCTCGTCGAAGTCCACGGCGATGTCCATGAGCAGTTCCAAGAAGGGTCTAATCAAGAGACAAACACCTTTTGAACACCCAGTCAACCCTATTAAAGAGCCAGACTTCGACTTGTCTGAGGAGCAGGAGGCCAAATATCAGCAGGTGTTGAAGCACTTCCAACAGTATATTCTAAACGAGATTCCAGTCAATGACTCGCATAACGCTCCCACACATCCCATTACCGATGAGGAGAAGGCCTGGATGACCAAAGAGTGCTTTTTGCGCTACTTGAGAGCCACCAAGTGGAAGGTTGAAGCTGCCATAAAGCGTATTGAGGAGACGATAGTGTGGAGACGGACGTTCGGTGTGATTGAAATCCCGGGACACACAGATCCAAAGAAGAAGGTCACGGCAGACCTCGTGGAGCCCGAGAATGTCACGGGAAAGAACTTAATTGTTGGATACGACAACGACAACAGACCTTGTTTATATTTGAGAAACGGCTACCAAAACACATCGGCCTCCATCAGACAGGTGCAGCATTTGGTCTTCATGCTCGAGAGAGTCATCCAATACATGCCTCCGGGCCAGGATACGCTTGCGTTATTGATCGACTTCAAGGCTGCGCCCGCCAGTATGAATCTATCTTCAAAGTTTCCCTCGCTCAGTATCTCCAAGCAAGTCCTACACATTTTACAGAACCATTATCCGGAGAGATTGGGTAGAGGCTTGTTCACCAATATTCCGTGGATTGGCTACACTTTTTTCAAGGTTGTGGGCCCATTCATTGACCCTTACACGCGTCTGAAAACTATCTACGACCAACCATTCGAGAATTTTGTTCCTAAGGAACAGCTTGACAAGGAGTTCAATGGCATGTTAGACTTTGAGTACGTGCACGATGTGTACTGGAAGTCCATGAACGAGTTGGCCGAAAAGAAGCTGGAAGTATTCTATGCGAATTTCGAGAGGTTAGGTAAGGAAATTGGGTTGAGTGAATATGATTTGAAGAGACTCCACATAGTATAGATAATCAGCATACTACATTTCATTGACATATGGTATCCATATATACTTATGAAAATAGAACACTACAATTATGACATTCAATGATGTCAGTCTTGAGAGTAATAGAATAAGAATGAATATTTATTTTTATCATCTTCACGTCTAAAGCTGTTGTTACCCAATTTTCTAATTTCCACTATCTTAGTGCACGAGTCAAGTGCGCATCTATTGACTCATTACCACCAGCCCACTTACGATATCCTCCGATGGCAGAATACTCGTTGACCTTTATCGCTCATGGCGACTCGTTGAGTGCTGACAACCAGAACACTATCGACCGTTTTGTGGCTTCCAGACTCACCTTGGAAGTCATCTCCAAGTCTGAACTCTCGCCCAACAGAGTCATCGACTTCACTGTTAGCACCGATGTTCCTGACGTCGTCAAGTCTTTAATCCAAAAAGAAAAGGAAGCTTCTAACCCTCCTTATGATGTCATTTTCCAAGAGTTGCGGCTGAGAAAGAGCAAAAAGTTGTTCATCTTCGACATGGACTCAACGCTCATATACCAGGAAGTGATCGAGTTGATTGCAGCTTACGCAGACATCGAGGATAAAGTTGCAGAGATCACCGAGAGAGCCATGAACGGGGAGTTGGACTTCAATGCGTCTTTGCGTGAGCGTGTGCTTTTGTTGAAGGGTATCGATGCTACTACGCTCTGGGACGAATTGAAAGAGAAGATCCAAATCACCAATGGAGCCAAGGAGCTCTGCAAAGTTTTGAAGAAGTTGGATGTCGTGATGGGTGTCTGCTCTGGAGGTTTCATTCCTTTGGCTTCACATGTGAAGGATGTGCTTGGTCTCGACTACGCTTATGCTAATACTTTGGGTGTCGACAGCGAGAACAAGCTTGATGGAACCACCATTGGTTACATTGTGAATGGAGAGAAGAAGGCCGAGCTTTTGCTTGAAATCGCTGCAAAGCATGACATCGACCCACAGGATGCGGTGGCCGTGGGCGACGGTGCCAACGACTTGAAGATGATGAGCACCGGAGGCTGGGGTGTGGCATGGAACGCTAAGCCAAAGGTTCAGAAAGAGGCCCCATGCTGCTTGAACACCACATCCTTGCAGGATATCTTGTACATTATGGGCTACAGTGACAGCCAGATCAATGCTCTTCTCCGCTAGCTGGCTGAATATTCTGCTACGTTTAGAAGTGTTTACATAATAATTTAGAATCTCTCACTGTTCATCGAAATTTAGTTTACAAACCCTTTAATAGTTCCTCTCACAACTCCCAAGATGCCGTTCAGTAGTAATACATCCTGACCCTCTATGAGATCGTCTAGAGAGACCTTACCTTCCTTCATTAGGTTCTTTTTCAAGAGCATGTAGCGAGTCACTCCACACAAACATCCTGATGTGAGTTGCGGAGTCACCCATGTGCCTTCCTTATCTAAGACAGCAATATTTGTGACGGACCCTTCAGTGACTTCTCCTAAAGTATTAACGAGAATCACTTCTTCCTTGGCCAGCTTTCCTGGTAAAGCCCGACTACGAGCGTCCGAATATACCTTTCTGGAAGTCGTTTTAAAAGACGTGAATGGAGAAGGCAACACTGGTGTCTTGTCCACGTAGACGTCGTATTTCTCGCTTTCTGGATACTCATCAGATAACCCATCCAATAGATCATTTCGAGCAGGCGTCAGGTACAATTCCACCTTCATCTCCCCGTTAAGAGACAAAAGAAGTCTGATTTTGAGCGGCTGATCCAACGAGATGCCTGATTCCTCGAGTGCCTGGAGGATCTTCTTGTATATGAAAGTTTCATTGATATCGAACACAGAATGCTCAAAATGAGGATTATTCAGTTTGGCTGCTTCAATAAAGAAGCTGGCCGAGTATTTCAATCTCTCCACATGCTCGGGGAGAAGGAAGAAGTTCTGCTTGGTCACCTTATCGATAGATGTAGGTGACTCTTTAGTGAGACCAGGGTCATATCTGACAGTCGATAAGATCTCGAAAGCATCTGGGTCAATTTCAAACTGATCCCTAGTTCCTGTTCGATCTACGAACATGTCGTAGGTAACATTGGATATAGAAGTCATATGATGAAGGTATTTATGGAAAAATCACACTTTAAAGTGGTTGTATGTGAGTTAGACTATACAGGATATTACCACCCTACTTTGCTATACTGATTACCGTTAATTATGCTTCTATAATACAACCTAGTAAGGTCTGAATCTCTTCTTCTCCTTCATGATACGCACTCTCTCCTGGTCATGCTTGAACTTGCGTAATAAGTCGTTCATCTCGGCCTTCTTCTTTTCTCTCAACTGGAAGCGGTAGAAATCCTCCTTCTCCTTCTTCTTCATCTTCTTAGCAGCCTTCTCGCTTTCGACAGTTGCAGCAAACTTCTGTTTACCTAAAATACCTGCCTTTGTCTTTCTATGAGATCCAACAACCAAGGTGAAACCATCCTCATCGACAATTTGCGTCAGTTTCTGTAATTCTTCCTTGGACTCCTGCTCCGCTCTGTTAAAATCTGCAAGGGCGGCAGCCACTGAGTCCGAAAACTTCTTGGTGTCGTAAATCTGTTCCCTGTATTTGTTGCGCAAGAACGTAGTTCCAAGAGTCTGGAGTGGCCAGTTGGTACTCTTGGAATCGCCTGACAACTTCTTCAATGAATTGAATGCAAGTTGCAATGCAGCCTTGTCAACAAAAGTGACGATGCCACACAACTTGGGCAACTTCAGTGCCACCTCCATCACATTCGCATCGCTCAGATACTCCAAGTCAGACGTCAACTTGGTAAGGTCCACATAGGCGTCTTCCTCAGAGTCTGTGAGCGCACTAGGAATATAACCCTCCATGGTGGCACCAATAGCAACTTGCTGGAAGTATTTTTTCAAAGTGGCGAAGTCTGTTTCGATGGGGATATTGAATAAGAACATCAGTCTGCCAGACAAGTTAAGTGCAGCAGGAGTTTGGCCCGGCTTGACCTCGTGCTTGCGAAAGTACACATAATGTGAACCGTTACTCTCCGGTAGCCTCACTTTGAGGACATGAAAGCCCTTAATTTCCGTGGGGGCCATGGTGGAGGAGTAGAGAAAAATGGGAAAATTGGTGATTGATGAGATGGTGAGAGTAGAGTGCAGGCCCAGTTGATAGGCGGTAGTGAATGGACTGGACTGAAGGGAAGAACCATTTGATTGGTGTAGTAAAAAAACTCTAGAGACCACTGGCTCTACTTTTATTCTTGTCCTATATTTTTTATTTTCAGTTTCGATGTTTCATTTTTTTCAAGTTTTCCCGTTCCTTCCACTTTTCCCTTTTTGTCTATATTATCGTGGTAAGGTCAACACACATACAGGTAAGCTGTTTTGATCTGACACTTTTCTCCACAATGGACGCCAAAGGCAGAAAAAAAGACTCCATCGAGCAGTTCATCGAGCTGCCTCAGATTATTGTCGAAAATGGCCTCTCGCAGTTGCGTTACATGATTCTCATCGAGGGTCTTTCCACTCCAGACGGCTACGAACAGTGTCCATATAGATCATACGTATGGTCCATCTTGTGCAAGGTCCCGGTATTTCCTGTTCACAAATACAACAAGATCATCTCCAATGCGACTGGCTCGCTTGCTCCAGAGTTGTACCAGAAGATTAAGAACGATACCTTCAGAACACTCATGAACGATAGACAGTTCCACTCCAAAGTCAGCGAACAAGCGTTGATGAGAATCCTTGCTGCCGTGGCTGTATCTACGAAAAACAAGGTCGGATATGTTCAGGGAATGAACGTTCTTTTGGCACCAATCGCGTATGTGTGCCATAAGAGTGAGCCCCAAGCCTTTGCACTACTTCACCACATCGTTACCCATCAGATTCCTCTCTATATAACCCCGAACTTGGACGGCGTCCATACAGGGCTAAGTCTTGTGGATATTGTATTGAAGATCATCGATCCAGTTCTCAGTTCGTATCTTGACTCAAAGTTTTTGAAGGCTGAAATCTATGCGTTTCCTTCAGTGTTGACATTGTCCGCATGTACGCCGCCATTGAAATCGTTGTTGAAGCTATGGGATTTCCTATTTGCATATGGCACACATATGAACATCTTGTTCATTGTGGCCCAATTGATCATCAACAGGTCGACTCTTTTAAATTCACCACAACCAATGAAGCTATTGAGAAACTTCCCAGACTTGGAGGAGAACGACATCATTAAGCTCAGTCTCAGTTTTATCCCTGAACTACCGAAGCAGCTCTATGATCTCATTGTCAGACATGGTTATGACAGGAACGTCGATTCCCAATTGAAGCAGTTCCTTACTCAAAACAATCTCTGATCATAACAATCCTTGCAAGTAATCGTCACGGCTGTAGAATGCACAAAGAACGGTTCGATCATTGTAGGAACGGCCCGCTAGTCCCATGAGAGCACTGAGGGCAATCTTCTCATCTTCAAATTCAAGATAAACCTTCCCTAGTCCTGGCTGGTTAAACTGTTGCAACCCAGGAACAAAATCTTTAGGAGGCTTAGGCATTTTCCACGACACCACAGCTCCAAACTCCTTGGCTTCCTCAAGGATATCCTGTTTCACGAAATTGTATGTTTCGTCGTTGCTCAAGTCTGTAGCGGTGACAGCATTGATTAGTTGGATCACTCTCAGCTTTGGATGGAAGGGAACATACTCGTTCCTGACAAGTGCTCGAAGGGTCTTGAAGTCAATTGGACAGTCTTGGATGCTGGTTTCGATACCCTTGTCGGAGGAGATCTTCACACAGGAGAACCTGACGTCCTTGACCAACTCCAATTCCTTCGTTTCATCCACGTAGTCTGAAATCAATTTCAACGCACTTTTTGTGTTTGGGTATCGCTTGGGGTCAACAAAGTACTCAACATATGCGATGCCTGTCAGATCTTTTGTGCCGACTTCTCTCAATAATTGAAACGCTCTTAACTTGGCTACTGAAGAGAGTGCATCAGTCAATGCAGTTTCAGTGGCAGATTTATCGACGAAAATCGTGATCTTTCTTGGGCTATCTTTGACTTCGTCGAGTACATCAGATTCGGAGTCGTATGGTGGAAGACATTGTACCACGTATTCGCCAGGTCTCTCTAACTTCAACGTGATATCTTCGGGTACACTTCCCTCATTGATACAAACTTCTGCACCAGATATTTTCTTGCCGTCCAATGCCAATGCCAATGTTGCACAAGTATTGTTCTTGAACTCAATGATCATATTTTGGTTGTCTCTGTTCTTTCTTTTTTTCTCGATGTTGTTGTCTAGTGCAGTTCCCTTGAGATCCACCGAACAGAGAAATCTATTGAAGTATTCGGCCACCTTCATGTGATCTACTTGCAGAAAATCAATATCTTTTGCAATGATAATGCATGAGTTTCTCGAGTCGGCAGGGTCTATCTTGGACGCCCCTAGAAGAACGCCCGTCTCTGTCATTCCATCCTGTAGAGATCCCTCGACTTTAGTTAAGTCGATGGGTCGTGGAGCTCCAGGCAATGGGAACAATCCCGACAACTTGGCTCTTTGAGCTGTAACAGTTTCAAAGCCTTTCGGCTTACTACCCCACTGAGAGCTGGCCACAGGAAACACTTCGATGGCAGGATATTTTAGAAGCCCTATAAGTCTGTTCTCGTACTTGGTGATTATTTCATCCTTAGAAAGACCAGCATCTGGATCCACTGGCGCTTCTTGAGTCTTGGGTCTTCGCTCTCGTCCATGGTCAGCTCGGTTATACGAGCTTCTATCATCATAGCGGGCTCTAGATCCATTGTACCGTCCCTTATTTTCTCTGCTGTCATATCCATCTCTATAACCGTCGTATCTGTTGTCTCTTCTGGCCCTTGGATCTGGACCTCTTGTATCTCTTGCCCTGTCTCGAGGATCTCTGTCTCGAGGATCTCTGTCTCGAGGATCTCTGTCTCTGGAGTCTCTTACTCTTTGGTCTCTTACTCTTGGGTTTCGATCTCTGGGATCTCCGTCTCGTGCTTCGTATCTACCAGACCTGGCAACATAATTGCCCGAGTAAGAATCGTCTCCTCGGGATTGCCCATATGAATCTCGATTGTAACTCATGAATGTGTGGAGAAATGATGATACTTGCGATGCTTTTCGCTCTATACTCTTAGGTGCACTTTCGCACCTCCATTTCCAATCCTGAGAACTCAAATGATTACAGTGAAATTAATAATCTAGTTATATTAGCAGCCCTAACTCGGAACTGATAAGCTTATTTTATGGACCAATATTCGTTACAATTCATCGTGAGCAACCTCCTCAGAAGTGCTTGACTCGCCAGAAGGCGTAGAGCTCAGTTCCACGATCTCAGTGAAGGAAGACTCACTTGGAATGTCCTCAACAACTGGTGCCTCTGGGGTTTCAGACTCGACATCCTTCTCAGCCTTCTCTTTCTCAGCCTCGGCCCTGGCTTTCTCAGCCTCAGCCTTTTCGGCCTCTTTCATCTTTTTTCTGGCTTCCCTCTGGTTTCTTCTCACCAGCAACTTCTCATGCTGGTCCAACAAATAGTTGACCCTCTTTTCGTGGTTGGCCTGTAATGTGACAATGTCCTCCATCATTTCCATCAACAACGTACTGATGATGTTAGAGGTAGCAAACACATCATTTCGTGGGATCTTTTCGAACTTGGACTTTGGAATGGCGACCAATTCCGAAAGACTCTTCAATCCCTCCTTGAAAGTCGAGAAATGTGCATCTAACTTGAATGCCTCCGACTTCTGAGATCCATAAATCTGCTTCATGATCTTCTCATTTTCCTTGTCAAAGTCGAAGCCATCTTCTTTATACTTGTCTCTCAACAAGCTGATTTGCTTACCATACTCTAACAAGTAATCCTGGATGGTATTGGCAACCTCATTACCTTCGTCAAGCAATCCTTCAAGTGCTGGCAAAGACAAGTCGGCCTCAAGCATCTTGATCACATTTTCCATATCCTTCTTGTGTTTCTTAATTGAGGCATGCTTTTCTTTAACCTCGTCAAGCAAAGATGCATCAGAGTCGTATTCCAACCATTCCACAGTTTCAGATGCAAGTTCCTTAATAGACTCCACATTTTCCTCCTGAAGCTCGGAGAGAAGGGTGTCAAGGTTGTCCTCGATGTATGAACGTAACTGGTAACACTCGCTTTCCAATTGATTCTTGTGCTCTTCAAATACTACTTTCTCATTATCTCTCTGCTTCAACAAGTCCAACTTCTTGATTATAGTCTGTCTCTCCGGGGAGGTGAAAGGTCTGATAGAAGCGTACTTAGCAGAAGGAATTGGGACCCTGGCAGGCAATTTGGCCCTGGTCTTCTTGGCCGTGGAGTTAGAAGCTGAAGATGTGCTCTCCTCTGATTCCGCAGAAGATTCACTCTCAGTACACTTGACAGCCAAGTTATCCAAGTGGAACACCTTACTGTGATCAACGGAGAAAGAAGCGAAAAGTTCGGACTCATTCTTGGAACACTTCAATGACAGGGCCTTCTTGGTGAGACCAGAAATAGGGAAAGATTTGAACAAAACACCATTTTCGTACAAACCGATCTCAATGGAGTCCTCAGTGATTGGACCCAACGAAATCTCGGTTTCATTTGCGGCAACAGAACCCTTGGGGAATATAATGGTAGGAGTATCAGGGTCGTTGACACCAACTTCAAAGTTGCTGAAAATACGGTCCTTGACCACAACCTCACTCTCAGAGTTGATCGCCTTTAATTGGTAAGCTCTGAAGGACGTTCCCAAAGCACAGGCCTCGTCGGTGTTGACGACCTTGGCAATCTTCTCCTCACTGCCTAACAATGCCACCAATTGCTTCTGGATGAATGGAGTTCTGGTAGCTCCACCGTTTAAAATCACAGACTTGATATCGGCGACAGTCTTTGGACCATCATGGGCGTTTTCCAAGGCGTCGAGAATTGGCTTAATGGCACGCTCGACCACGTCAAAGTTGTAAGATTCAAATTCTTCCCTAGTAATCGAAGCCTTGAAATCCTCGTCGTTGTAAAATGACTCCAATGATACTCTGTAGTCTGAATTGGCCGACAAAATGGTCTTAGCCTTCTCCGCTGTAGCGAGCAATCTGGTAGCCAACTTAGGAGGCAATTGGAATTCATCATCCACGCCAAATTGTTGAGCAAACTTGGCGTAGAGAATATCGTAAACAGAGCGAGTCAAGAATTCACCACCAAAGCCTTCGTCAAAGCCCACAGACTGAATATCTAACACAGTCCGGCCATTCTTTTGTGGGGTGTACGAGAACAAGGTGGCAGTGGTGGATCCAGCACCAACATCATAAATAACCTCGTAAATGGTGTTGCCGTCGTATTCCTCCTCGGTAAGCTTCTTGTCCGTGAGGTAACTCAAAGCCACCGCAGTACCTTCATCTACCAAGCCTAATACAGACGAGAAGTTAGACAATTGAAGAGCCTCCAAGTACGCAAGTCTGACGTGCTGGGATGCGTATGGACCTATGGAAACGGTGATATCCTCGGCAATTACCTTAGCACGACGTTGATTGGACAACACCTTGAGCACACGCTCCTTCAAGTGGTTCAAGTACATTGCGGTAAGCTCCTCGACAGAAAATGATGACTTGCCCGAGTCAGAACCGAATTCAAACACGACGGAGCTCTTTCTGTCGGAGTCACCCGCCAATGACACGCCAAAGTGGCTGGCGTAGTAGTCTCTCACGGCAGGATCGTCAATGGTTTTACCCAAGAGAGCCTTGATGTTGGCAGCACAAGATTCTGGGAATCTAGAGCAGAGCGACCCTATCTGCGAGCCGTAAACTCTTTCTGCATTATCCAATACTCCATCCTTGATCTTCGGTTTCAAAGAAATGGCAGAGAAGTCCTTTCTTTTGCCTTCGTCAGTAAAGACGATCTCAAACGAAATACCTGGCGCAGCCATGATGGCTTTTGTGTTCTGGTGACCGAGATCAACACCCACAATTGCAGCAGATACTGCTGCAAGGAAGCAGAGTAAGCTTAATATTCTCATAATGAGCGACTGGTGAAGAGTTGTAGCAAGTAGTTTTTCACAGTGGGTGGACCTTTGACCATGGTTCTGGCGTGTATGCAGTATGAACACAGTGTCCAGAAGCGGGGTGGGATTGTGGTTGAAAACGATGGTGATATGGGGAAAATATTGAAGAACGAGGGATTGATGGCGGCTAACAAAAGATTTGAGAAGAGCTTTATGTGGTTTTACTCCCTTTAAACTTAATTTTTGGGTAGATTTTCGTCATCTACTTCATTTCACCTGTTCGCAGCCATTACCAAACGAAGTAATTGTCGAAGTAATGGACCATGTGCAGAAAGGTGTAGAAACATATGACTGGCTCGTAACCTTTCATTGTGCTAGGGTTGGATTGTAAAGCGATAGATGACAATTAAAAGAGGATGACAAAAAAATTACAAAAAAGTAGGGCTAGTGAAGAAGAAACCATCGATGGTAATATGTTCCATAGTCATTGATGACGTATGGAAGGTTTCTGAAAGTATGGAAGTCACCATTGCAAGGATTCAATAGCGAAGAGAAAAAAAGCTAGAGAAAGACAAAATAATAAAAACGAATACAGAGAGAAAAACAGGAAAATAAAAAGAAAATGATTTTAATCTCGTTCAGTAAATTTTCTTTCCCACTACACAGATTCTGTCTAATCTCAGAAGCACCAGTATCCCATTATTGCTTTGGTAAATGGACAAATGGTAGTGCAGGATCGGCGATGCCGCGGCACATCCGATGACCTTGTAACCATGACTCAGCCAGAAGTTTGAACGAGTCGGTCTAAAAGCTGGAAACACTCTAGTCGAAATATAATAGGCACCAATATCCTATTCATTTGTTCTCTCCCGTTTTCCGTTAGTTCCCACCGCTTTTAATTGTCCAAATACTGGGTGGTCCTGGAGAGAAAAAAAAAGCTCAGTGCGAAGATATATAATCACTGCGAATCCTCCATCCATCTCATCTGGTAGCACCCACACGAAATCGCCAGACATGGATTCCGCAGACGTCGAAGCCTCCAAGATGTACATCACCTACAACAACATCCACCAGTTGTGTCAGGAAACATCTGAAAAGATCAAGGCTTTCAAGCCTGACTTGATCATTGCTATTGGTGGAGGAGGTTTCATTCCAGCAAGAATGTTGCGTACTTTCTTGAAGGAGCCTGGTCAGCCAAACATCAGAATCATGGCCATTATCTTGTCTTTGTACGAGCACGTTAACACCGTGGGCTCACAGGTCGAGCAGGCTGGCACTGAGGTGGTTAGAACTCAGTGGATTGACTACGCTCAATCCAAGGTTGATTTGGTGAACAAGAACATTTTGATCATTGACGAGGTTGATGACACCAGAACCACTTTGCACTATGCCGTTTCTGAGTTGAAGAAGGATGTGGCTGAACAGGCTGCTGCTCAGGGTGTTGATGCCAGTGCCACCAAGTTCGGTATCTTTGTTCTTCACGACAAGGCCAAACCAAAGAAGGCTGATTTGCCTGCTGACATCATGACCACTGGTAACTACTTTGCTGCCAGAACGGTGCCTGATGTCTGGATTGCATACCCATGGGAGTCTGCTGATATTGTCTACCATACCAAGAGGGCCATGGAGCAGGGCAACGATGTGTTCCTTCCATCTACCACCGAATAGACTTTTTGTACCGAGTTTTGCTGCTGCTACCTAAATGTTGTAGTTAGTTCGTTTATTAGATTCCTATGCAGCGTTAATTTTGATCCTCATTACTTCCCAAATGCCCAACTTAATCATCGATCTCAATCTGATCTGGGCTGCGGGTGTGGTTCTTCAACGGAGCATGTGCTTCTTTGCTGGCCCGCTTCTTGCTCTGTCTCAATGACTTGCCTTCCCCGGAGAATCCTGTGCTAGGAGCTTCACCCTCAGACTCCTCTGGAGTTGGAAGAACCACGGGCCATCCCAAGAAGATTTGTGTTGGAGGCAAGTTCAAAGGCACTGGTTCAGCGTTGGGATCCAAGTCATCAATGGTCACTCTGATGGGCGTGGCTTCCTTCGATGTAGGCTTTCCTGACAATTTCTGGCCCTCTCCTTTAAATACTGTTGTCTTGCCACTATTGGCTACGATGTTGGCGTAATCAATTGAACGAGCCATGGTACCTGCACCAGCACTACGGCTCACTTTGGAAGGATCAATGGGGGTTGTCGAAGGGGTGATAGACTTTGGTTTATACTCAGGTTCCACATATCCAACAGGAGGGGCGAAATCGGTTTCTAGATCGGTCTCGACCACACATATGCCACTATTGGAGCTCTCAGGCTTCACCTCCAACACCTTGATTCCAAACTTAGTGTCGTTGTAATCAATCTGGATGATATCACCGACGGTCAACGTCGAGAACTTTCTTAAAGCATTCTCTAACACTGCTTTAGGGTCAGAAATGTCAAGAAAGTCCACTGATTGTGGTTCAATCTTGACAAACTGGCCATTTGGCAAGTCGCAACTGGCGATCTTCACCAACATACCAGGCTCCAAGCTGAGTGTTTCCATCATCCATTGAGGAATATACACTCTGCCTTCTTCAGCAACAAACTCAAGCACTCCACTGTGTGTCTTAGCGGTTGAAAGCTCATTGGTCAATTCAAAGAGCATGGGGTAACGTATATGGAGCATGGTCAACTTATTCAAGGCTGAAGGAGGGAGAAAGATCTTGCCTCCAAAGTTGGCATCATCTTTTCTGACATTATCTGGCATCATAGCCACAGGGTAACAACGGAAGTAATCCTCAAATTTATTGTTAGTAGCGAACGGCGAACTGCCGAAAAAATTGGAGCCAAATCCAGAGAACATGGTGAAATATATAGAATGGTACAATGGAATTAAAGTCGAGGCGAACTTGCCTTTGGTGCCTTTATTTACATACAGTACTTACCTCAGTTGGTGCACAATATTGATGATGCGGTTGGCAATTTCCTTCTGCGACTCGTCCAAGCTACCAAAAATGGCCTCGTAACGTGAAGAATCTTGCTGCTGCAACAACGAGACCCTCTCGGTAAACACGTAGTAGACGTTGATCGGGTCAATTGGGGTCTGCTTCAAGGCTTCGAGCTCGGCTTCGTCAGCCTCGAAATCGTCATCATAGTAGTCCTCTCCAAATTCATCGTCTTCTTCCCCATCGGCGTTGTAGTCCTTGGAGCTGGCCTTTGCTCCATTCTCCTTGTCAATGATCTCTTGACGTGCCTTGATGGCATGTGGCAACACCTCCATGTTGGAAATGAGAAGGTCCACGGTCTCCCCAACGATGTCCTCCAGTGGAAGTAAGTTCAATGGAGCTTCGCATGCGATCGCTGTCGAAGCCAAAATTTGAAGCTTACAGCCGTACACACTCTGGAAGTCTCCACTGTACTTAACCCACAATTTGAAGAATGTGTTAGTGAATTGTTTGTCGCTCAAAAATTGTAAGGTGGAGCCAGCATCCACGTACAAGCATGCGAAGAAAATCTTCAAGATCGATAAATGATGCAACATGTATCCATCAAACGCATCCTGTGCTTCCAATGAGGAAAAAATATTGAAGATTTCTGGCAAGAATTGTGGCAAGAAGGGCGTAAATTTCTTGTTCAAACTCAAAATGGAAAACTCGATGAGCTCAAATGCTTGATGTGCAAAAACAGGGTCGACAACATCACCAGACAAGGTCTGGAAACAAATCTTGAACATAGATTGCACTCTAGGATCTTCGACTGTTATGTCATCGTTGGCAAAAGAACACTGAATGATTGCTTCAAAAAATGGCTGGAAAGTATCGAAGTAATCTTGTGCGAATGTGTCGAAACACTCAACACATGTCTGGAAGAGTTCCCACATAATAGGAGACATCTTGTTGGTGCTGAACACAATAGACTCCAACATTTCCAACACTTCGGTCAAGAACAGCGCCATGGAGTTTTCCAAGACAAACTTGATCATGTCTTTAAGAAGTACTTCCAAGTTTTCTGAAACTTGAGGAGATGCATTCATGGCAATAACCAAAGACGTCAAGGTATTAATGATTCCAGCTGCCTGATACTCTTTGTCAATGTCTGGGGTACCGTTCTGCGAAGTCTGTTCCAAGATCTCGTTTGCCAACTTCATGAACTGCTCAACCAAACGAACGGAAAGCTCGTTGGCATAAGGCTCCAAGTTCACAGCGAATTTCTCGACAAAAACGTCCATAACAGTAGTCAAAATGTCACTTTCAAAGTTCTTGGACATGTCGAGTAAAGTCCCCATTAATTGTGGAGCCTGCTCCGCAACCTGCGCAGCAACGGTGTCTTCTTCAACCAAAGTACGCAAAGCATCAATAGCGGTCAATTGGATTGGGAAATGGTCTTGCTGTTGGAAACAAAATACAACTCCATGGAAAATATTCTGCAATATGGCATCATCAGAAAACTTGTGCACTAGCATGGCAATGGTGTCACATGCTCTGGCTGCAAGCCATGGTGTCTTTGCAATAACTTCTTGCGAGAGTTCAGGGTAGACAACAGTATACAAGAGCTGATCCATCTGGCCCTTAACCGGGCTATTCTTTTTGTCAAGTTTGTAGGAGATGGTGGCGAGCACACGGAGAGCACCCTCAGTTTCAATTGCAAGTTGCAAGCTGGCTCTATCAGCAGCTCTGCGCTGGAAAATGTCGTTGATGATTGAAAGCAAAACAGTTCCACAACTGGAGAACTTGGTAGACGACAATCTGAACAAAAAGTTGATGGATGCAGTATCAGCAGTACTGTTATCTCTGGAAGTATCAAAGAACCTTCTGATGTATTCATCTGGTTCATCCTCGTACAAATCAATAGTTTCTTGAGTTGCATTCAAGGTAGGGAGAAGGACATGCTTGATGATGGCCTCCAATTTTTCCTCAATCAATGGATATGAAGGAGTTTCCACTATCTGTTCCAAGAATGAAATTAAGTGGTAGAGCGAAGCCTCGGACAACCAGATCTGCTTCGTTGACCAGCCCTCAATGATCGTCCAATAAGCGTTTAAGATCTCTGGAACAAATGTGGACATGAACATTTTGGCAAAGGGGCCATTCTTGTCCTTTGTGTTCAACCCTCCACCGTGACGCAACAAAAGTCTATGCATGTTAGCGAAACACCACTTTACAGCCTTGACTCTAGGATTGAGTGCTCTCTCTTCTTGAGAGTCGGCCTTCAACACTGACTCAGGCAATGGCAAGTTTATAATACTAAGGTGAAGATGGCACCAAGTACCCAAGTTTCCCTGCTGCTGTAAGTAAGTGGGTAAAGTAGAGTAGGTGGTGAACTTGAAGATTTTGGTGATTAAATAGATCATCTCATCGGACACTTCAGATGGGCTGCTCATCAACTTGGAGGCCAAATCTTCCAAGACTGGGAAAAGCGAATCAGCCACTCCTTCCAACACAATGTTCTTCGAGTTGGCATTGTCGATTCCAGCATATCTATAGTTCTTTGTGTATTCATACAAGCAAATCAACCCAGTGTATACGTGGTCCACGTTCGACACATCGTTGATAAGTTTAGGAATCATGTCCACGAGCTCGTCCCATTTGTCGTGGTCCAATATACTGCTCAATGCTGTGGATAACTGCTTTCTTAATTGTGGGTTCTTATAGGTCTTGCTCAAAACCTCCACAAGATTGCCCTTAATGGCGGCCTTTTCCTCTGGCTTGATGTAGCGGTCAGTGGCCTGTCTGAGCTCAGGCACATTCCAATAGTTGTGTACTCTGTTTTTGAAAAAGATGGCGGCTGAGACCTGGACACCGAAGTTGACAGTGGGATCGGTGATCAATTCGAGCAAATAGTTGGTGAATCCCGGAATCTTCTCAAAGTAGCGCAACTGCTCCTCACTTTGTTTTCGAGTGGCATAGTTGGCATCTAGCGTGCCTGACAACGACTTGAGAAGAGTGTCCTTATCCATGCTGGCGATTAATGGAGGGAGTGTAACCCATCGGTTGAACTAAAAAAATAGCTTATTTGGGCGTGCGCCAACCATAATTCCAGGCTGAATATTTGTATAACCATTGTGGAACTTATCTGGTATAAGGGTGCAAATTTCTAGTTACATTGTTTTGGTGCTTGATCCTGTTGAAAATGTTGAATTTTTCGAGCTTTTCTCTGTTTGTTCATTGCTTGACTTGATGTATCGGTTTGCAACCATGCACTAGGTGGTAGTACTAACCATGCCCTGAAGTATAACCTCCAAACTATAAAGGTTCTCCCGGTTTTGAGCTGAGTGACTATTTCGTGGTAAGTTTTCGTACTTCAGCTTTATTCTTTTCTTTTTTGATTCGTTTTTTTTTTTGTTTTTTTTCAATTTCATTGTAGTCCTATCTCGGAATGCTATCAACCAGAATATTATTCGCATTATTTATCCGTAACGGGCCTGATCTGCAAAAGTCGAAAGTAATACATGCAAAATTAAAAATAACCAACTATGAAATATGCAAAGAAAAATTCACATAAACAAAACCAATACCTTATAACATTATAAAATAATATTCAACTACCTTTCCCTCAATTTATTAAACCGATATTACTACCCAATTCGTTGCTTTTATACTTATACATTGGTGTACGGGTGTATAACACCCACCCTCTTCCAGGTATCTCACCACACAAAATACTACTAGCCTCAAGGATGTTTGGATTGGGAAGACTTCTCTACGTGATAGTTCTCAGTGTAAACGGAATCGCCGTTCTAAGCGAGGACAGATTCCTTAATCGTGTGGGCTGGGGGTCGCTGTCTCCACAACCGGTTAACCAGTTCCAAAACCAGTATGGAATGCTGGCAACCTCCAACGACGCTGGTGTTAAGTCGAGAATGGTTGCTCTCATCAGTGCCATTAGAACGTTATTGAGGTTACCATTGATTGTGGTTAACATTTTGATCATCTTATACGAGTTGATCTTGGGCTAATAGAAAAAAATTGTAATATACATGGAATTACCGTATTCGTTAAATGCTATTGTACAATTATACATGGTCGAGCAATGTTGCCACGTCGCATACATATATGCCGCCTTCTAGTATACATGGAATTTGAGAGATTACCCATTTGGGTGGTGATATACCCATTTGAGGGCCGCTCTACTCATTGGAAAGGGTGCTAGATTTCCTGCTTGATCTCAGAAGTAGGTGACCCACTGCTCTGCAAACGGGCACGCGATTTCTTAAACAACTCCTCCTGTTGTCTCAACAACTCCTCCTCGCTCAAACCAGAATTAAGAAACTTGTTATTCTTCTTTTCCTTTCCTTTCAAAAGCTCCTTATGCTCATCCAACACCTTGTTGATGATATCCAAGTAGTTGTGAAATCCAAGCTCGTCCAACGCCTTGATCACATGGTCCGACGCTATGGTCTTCTTGGCCTCTTTCTCTGCAATATCATTCAGCTGTGTGGACAAGATCATGATGAATTCTATGCTACACTCGGTGATGGCTTCACGAGCTTCTTTGGAGATGGCAATATCTTTGGGCAATACCTCGCCAATAATTTTCTGTACGGTAGCCTTGGGCAAGGACAAGTCCTCACCAGATGCGGCGGAAGAGGGGCCAAAGTCCGACATGCTGACGTAAATGTGGCAGAGTTGAATGTATAAATGTGAATTTGGTGATGTCTTAATGGTGTGCGGGAACCTGGTATTTATATAGTGGCCACTCCTATGGACCGCTTATGTAAGCGAGCACATGAGATGAGCCAGGCACCACATGGGGATGAGGAGGAGTTAAGTTAAAATTGGAGGTTGTGAAGAAAAAAATAGTGATAAGGTGAAGATTCAGTAGTTGGCATCAATTTTCTTCGGTTGAAAATGGTTGTGTTGTCACGAGGGAGCTCGGAATTTAGAAATCCCGAAAATAATGTGTCTTGGGCTCGTAAATCTGCTTGTTGCGAATATTGAGAAGTATTATCTGTAAGGTGAGAAGTCGAAGGTATTGTGAAGGGACAAGGGAACATCAGAAAAGGGCATAATTAAAGCAAAATCATAGATAGAAAGAATTGTCAGCAAAAGAGGAAGTTAAAAAGAATAGAAAATAAAAGAAAACAGAAAAATAAAAATAAAAATAAGAATAGAAAGGCTCAAAGAAAACCTACTTCTGTTGAACGCATACTTAAGTTCATTAATTTAAGATGACTCAGTAAATGCAACCATTTCCTCTACAAATTGGTTCGGCCTTTCACTTACTAGCCAGTGGCCAGAATCAAAATCTGTCACCAGAACATCTGTGAAATGCTTGGAAAAAACCTCAATGTCCTTAACAAAGTCTGACTGTGTGCCCCGCATTACCTTCACTGGTCCATGATACTTCAACTTCTCCACCGAATCAGGCCATTGGCCCATGGCATCCAAAGTTTTCATCTTCAAAAAGTTGAGAACCGGTACTCGGAACTTTACTGGCAGGTTATCATGCTTCGATGCCCTCCGCTGAAGATTGGACATCAAAAAGAGACGAACTAAGGAGCTCTTCTCATACTTGAAGAGAAGTTTATCTATTTTCAGCAATTTGGCCGCCTGAGGCAAATCTCGAAGTGACCGGTCTCTCTCGACATGACACATCCCTAGCAAGTCCTTTGTGAACTGGCTCCCGAGATTCTGGCTGGCAGGACTGTTATCAATTACCACCAACTTCTCCACCAATTCGGGCCGCAACAAACTCACCAACATAGCCACCTTTGCACCCATCAGATGGCCTGCCAACACCACCGAGGTGCCCATATCCTCGATATGCTTGATGGTATCGTTCGTCATGTGTAAGTAATCATGTGGGGCAGCATGAATGGTGGAGCCGTGGTTTCTCAAGTCGATACCGATGACGTTTCTGGCTGTGGCTGCACAAATATGTCTTCCGACAGAGCTGTAGTTCTGTTTTGCTCCAAAAAGTCCATGGAGAAGAACCAATGGCGACTTTTCTGGGTCTATTGTGGTCTTACCTTTGAAGCTTTGGCTGGACAACGGGACTGTCTTATGGACGGGGAGATCTGGTACCTGCGAGAGTTTTAGCGACTCATATTCCTTTGGTAATTCCAGTCGAAGAGGTGCCGTGCTATGAAACAGACGTTTCGGTATACTCTTGAGCCTGAAGTGTCCAAACATGGTGTTGATGGTAGTGCAGATGACCATGAATATCAATGAATGTAGATTTTAGATGTGCGAGAACAACCATGTAAGAGTGAAGAAAATCACCTGAAAGTAGAAAATCCCAATCTAGATACAATTCATACCTACAAACAATGTAATCATTATAGTTTTATTAACCCTCACTCAATTTGAGAGATTGCCAGAATTAGCAAAGCATAGCTTACCTATCGATTAAGTCATCCAAATACATACTTGGAAGCGTCTTCTTTCCCTCTCTAGGCATGCGGCCATCTTCATTGGGTTTTCTCTCCTGGACCATTGAAGGCACGACCGAGTAGTCACTGTTGTTGGCCTCCTCATTGATATACAAGTTAGGCATCACCTGTGAGTGCCTGTTGGTGGCTGGCGAGGGACTGTTCAAATTGGTCTTAGAACCTCCGTACAAGGACAAGTTGGTTACCGATCCCGTAAGGTACTGCGAACGTGTTCTGTTATGGGTCATGACGTCCTTTGTGGGCGATACAAACATCTGTGTCAAGTCGTGGTGAGTAGTTGGGTTGCTTCCTTCGTAGGTGAAGATGGTAGAGCTTTCGCCGACCTGCGAGCCGCCTGCAAACGACTTGTTGGAGTTCAAGAGTGGCAACTTGGCCACCGAGTTGTTTTCGGGATGGAGGTATCCCTGAGTCAGCAGCGGAGTAATATTGCTGCTGAATGCTCCTTGGTACTTCTGGTAGGCAAACTTCTCGTTGTTCATGGTGCGCTTAGCCATTCTGGAGGAGCTGAGTGACTTGTACAAGTGGTACAATGCAAATGCCACCAAGATGGCTCCGACCACACTTCCCACTGCAATGAATACCACTCCCAGCGGCCCATTCGTCTTCAGAATGTATGGATTGTTGCTGCTGGGCGGAACCGTCACCGAGGGTGTCGTGTAAGTTTCCGCAGTGCTGGAGATCTTGGGCATCGCCGTTGCGGACGTGGTAGCCGATGGCATGTCTGCCCTTTGGATGAAAGTTATCGTTGCCGATAACAAGGATGTGTTTTCAGACATGGATGCTAGGATGAATTTTTTTGTGGAATGAAAATAGTCAGGAGATCCGGAGAGATCAGTTGACTATGAATTCAATGTAAAAAGGGAAAAAAAGTATGGACGGAGAAGAAAAGGGTAAGGTGGATGTAATTTTGTTCTGCGACAGGAGGTGATTTTTTTTTTTAGGTAATGATCTTAAAATAAACACTGCCCGAAAAAACACAATTGGAAACAAAAAAAATGCGCAAGCCCGGAATCGAACCGGGGGCCCAACGATGGCAACGTTGGATTTTACCACTAAACCACTTGCGCGAAGAATGCTCCGAGACGGGGAATTGAACCCCGGTCTACCACGCGACAAGCGGTAATTCTAGCCACTAAACTATCTCGGATGTTTCTGAAGGAAGTTTTTCCGTGACGTATATGTTGGACAAACAAACTATTGGTTGAGACACGACAGCCATTAAAGTGATCTCTTTTGTTTTGTTAACATATTCCATACAGAAACTTCGATTATGGTTATTAAAATTGCTTTTTTATTCCCTGTTACCTGAATTCTTTATCTGAACCTGACTTGAAGAGACTTTTCGGTCGTATTATCACGTCATCATATCTTACTCTGGACTGTCGCGCACACAAGTTCATAGTAAATAAACTGTAGGTAGATTCAATCATATTATCTACAATATTTTATAGCATTCTCGCTAGAAAGAGTGAATCTCACAAGTTTGTAAGTGTTTATTTCATCGCAACGATCTCAGGTTTCTCCGATAAAAACACTTTATAGCTTGATGACTCTGCTATGACCAACCATGGTCAGTCGTCCCAAGAAATACCTATGCTCTTTTGAAGGGTGTGACAAAGCGTACAATCGCCCGGCACTCCTACGACAACACGAGAGAACACACACCAATGACAGACCATTCAAGTGTCTGGTTGATGGATGCGACAAGTCCTTTTTCCGGAAGTCACATCTCAAAGTTCACCAGCATTCCCATCAGGATGATGACGAGAAGCCATTCAAATGTCTGATATGTGGGAAAGGTGCCATATCGCCTCAGCTACTCCAGCGGCATGAGCTCACACACACAAAGAAGTACAAATGTGACTACGAGGATTGCTCTCAAGCATTTTACCATTACCAGTCTCTCAAACATCATGTCGATATTGACCATAAACAGATCCTCACGTGTGATAAGTGCAACAGGCGATTCCAGAGGCCGGTGCTACTTGCTGAGCACAAAGCAAAGCATCATGGCGAGACAATGGAGGTTGAACAGTGTGATTTTCCGGGCTGCTTTCTGACGTTTAAGTCGTTGGCAAAGTTGGCTGAGCATAAGAGAAAGGAACACCCTAAGTTGAAGTGTGATGAATGTGGAGAGATATGTGTGGGTGAAAAGGCCATGAAAACTCATAGAATTATTCATGGTGACAAGGCGACAACCTTGGAAAAATGCGACTTGTGTGATGGAGGATTCGTAAGCCATGATGATTTAGTCAGGCACCAAACCGAGGTCCATAAGGATGCCAATGCAGAAAATATTGCAAACGGTGATTTGGACGTGTCAACAGTTAAGCCGTCTTCTCTTAAAAGCATGTTGCGGGATCCAGACTTCAATGCTGACGTGGACGAGGAGGATATGCAAAAACCTGTTCGTGGAAGACCGAAGTCCGCAAAAGAACCGTCCGAAGTCTCATTCGACTCATTGGGATCGGTCATTGATATTGTGCTGGGGAATGTGACAAAAACCTATGTGTGTCCCAGAGAGAGATGCAAGCGAAAGTTTGTTAGACACCATGCCTACTTGAAGCATCTCAAGTGGCATAAAGTACAAGTGCAAAAAGCTGAAGCGTATTTGAAAAGCCTAGAAGAGAATGATGATGAATATCTTTCTGAGCTGGATAACTTCACGGACTATTCGGACTCTGAAGACATGTTCCAGGATGCAAGAATGACTATGCCTGGTATGGACGAAGATACAAACGAAGAGAACAGAGCTGAAAAGGGAGCGAGTGTGGAGAACAATGATGTGGAAGACGAAAATGAGGAGAACGCAAGCGCGATGGATACCAAAGAGGAGGATATAAATGTTGAGGAGGCAATAGAGTTGGCGGAAGACACAAATTTGGAAGATGTGGAAGAACCAGAAACCTCCCCCAATATTGTCTCAAGAGACGTTCCAAGCGTAAATTCTCAGGAAACTTCAGAGACCACATCAGAAAGCGTCTCCAGCAATATATTTCTCGAAAAGGATTTATCTCCAGGCACCGAAGAATTGGCCAAGAAGCAATTGGAGTTGGATGATCTCTTATCTATGGAGCTTGAAAAGTTGGACCTGATTCCCGATGAATAGGCCTATGTATATTTATTTGATACTTAATATCTCTGTCTCTTATCGTACTCACGTCCCCGTGGTTGGTTGTATCTTCGTTTTGCGTCACGAGGTCCATTATCACTTTTAGGAGGTGGGCCAGATGGAGGTGGAACTGGAGGAGGTAATTTGGGTGGAGGCAACGGAGCAGATGAGGCTGGGACCAGGGGTCCAGAACTATGGTTTCCCCGGTAGGTATTGTAACGTCCATGATCACTTTTAAAATTGGATCTTGTCTCTCGCGGAGCTTGCTGAGGTGGTAATGGAGCCCGTCTTGCATTTGCTGCTTGTGACCTAGATGCTGCTGGTGCCGATGGTGCTAAAGGAGCTGAGGCAGAAGATGACGAAGAAGTTGTGGAAGCAGCTCTGGTTCTAGCATTTTCAACGGGGCGCGTCGTATTCTTCTGTCCAGATGGAGTAGTTGGCCTTGGGATTCCTGACCCTGCTGGGCCAGTAACTCTTGGGCCACTCGGTCCTGTATTTCTGGCAGAAGTATTCGAGGGAGTAGCAGGTCTCGAATGACTCGATGGAGTAGACGATCCAGAAGGGCCATGCGGAACTGAGGGTGCAGAAGGAGTACCTCTACCACTCGCTTGTTTCGCTTCTTGGAGCTTCGCTTTTAAAGCATTAGTGTTGACAATCTTTGCACTTTCAGCTCGTGTCGTTGCCTGCTTTTGGTTAGCAGGTTCAGCGGGCTTGCGAGAAGCATCTGGGCCCTTGGAAGGAGCTGGCGTTGGTGTAGTAGAGGTTGTTCTTGGTGCAGTGGGAGGTTTAAAATCTTTCAGTGAGGAACTCAGGGGTTTGAGCTGCTCCTTTGCTGGCCCCTTCTGGGAATACTGATCGTATCTGCCACGAGTGCTTGACTCCAGTCCACGAACTGACGACCTATCAGATTTAACAGAAGATTCGCTGTAATTCAAGGCATTGGCCGAAGCTTGCTGATGCTGAGCAACTCGTTCCTTTTCGAGCTTTGCGATTCTCTCTTGTTCTTTCTTCCTCTCAGCTTCCTCCTGCTGTCTTCTTTCTTCCTGTTGCATTCTTCTTTCTTCTTCTTGTCTCTTTAGTGCGGCCTGTTTGGCAGCTTCTGCAGCCTTGTGTCGCAGTTGATCAATCTTCTCACGGCGAGCAATGTGTTCAGCCTTCTCTTTCTCTGGTAAGTCAATGAAATCCCAGACATGGACCCAAGTGCTTGAACGTGACTTGACATGACCAATCAAAGCGCTAGAAGAGAGCTTCAAGTCATCACGTTTTTCTCTTTGGGATATATTTGTAATCAATTCAATGACAGCTTCACAGTGATCTTCCACAGTAGGGTAGATTCCTAACAAGTTTTTCAAGAAGGTAATAGCATTTCTTCTGGACATGTACTCAGTGACATGTAATGCTTCTGAAATATCTTCAAGAATGCTACCATGGAAATTGTAGACATAGCTGCGGAAAGAGGAGAAGTTTATCGTTTCCAAATTGTCATCAACAAGGGGAGAAACTTCAACTTGTTTCTTGAAGGTATCTTCATCTGTCCAAGAGTTCAATACCTTGAGAATTTCCGACACAAATAATCCCAAATTTTCAGCTTCGGTAGGTGTGCAAGTGAAAAGAGTTCCAAACAATAGTCTTTTGCTAAAGATGATGGATAAAGCACCAATAACAGAATAATTAGGAGTACGCAACTCTCGCAAAAAAAATAAGAATCTAGCACTGAACAATGCGTCGAATGAGGAATGAACGGCTCTAGGCAAAACACATGCTTCAACCAATTTTCTTGTGGCCAAGGGCGAACTTTCTCTCTTAATCCAGCTTTTAGAAACACCAGAAACTTCTTCAATAATTCTCTTCTCATGTTCTATGTGCACGGTCTTCTGTCCAGGTATATCCTTGATAAGCTTTTCCGTTCTCAGGAGGTCGCTCTTCAAACGCTCAATGACTTCTTTAGTAACATCTTTGTCTCTTCTCGAGAAGGAGATATTTTCTTTTAAGCTTGCTACCTTTGCTTGCAACTTTTCAAGTTCCGAGTCATACAACGAACTAGAGTAATTGAGGTCATACAACTTCAATTTCCAGAAAGTTGCAAACAAGTTTGAGGTTAGTTCAGTGAAAAAACCAGGTAAGGATTCCAGCAAAGAACCCTCAACTTGTGAGAGCTGGTTTTGATCCAAGTACTCCCTCCATAATTCGAATGCCCAGGGAATAGGAACTTTGTACTTGCCGACCAACGATCCAAGTGGTAGCAAGTGACTGGAGGAGTTCTTATCCCCGAAAAAACTCACTAAAGTACACAACAAATGACTAACAGCATCGATTTCATCATTTTTGTTTGCCAATACCTTCAAATGCGAAAAGTCATCACCAGAGATGATGTTTCTGTTAGCCCGACAAAGCAATACAAGAAACTCATTCACTGCATCTATACTGTAAAGATTTTGGCATAACGTTGAACCTGATTTACCTTTCTCATATCTCTCGTCGCCAATTGTTGAATAAACAATTTTCTCCATCGATGATCCACAGTTTATCATATTGATTTGAAGCGGCGTCAAGTTAGTGATGGCCTGAATACCTCCCATGGAGCTCAAAACTTCCTTCAAGACAATCAAACCAGCAATTTCATTCGAATGGAATGACTTAAGCAAATACAGTAAAAGAGTCGACAAATCAACATGTTCTGGATATCTCAGGCAGATCTTTCCAATGAAAGATGCTAGAGATTGAATCCATTGTCGTTCGTTCAAGCCATCAGCCTGAATATTCGATCTGCCCGATGCAGTAAGTCTCATAAGAATTGCCAAGGTCAAGTTATCCCAGCCATATTCATTGAAGAAACTAGCCGTCTCAACAACAAGAGAATTGAGGTTGTCATAACTTTCGATTTGTTGCAAAATAGTCAAGAAACACGGAAGTGGGTTGGCAAAACTGATCTTAGCCAATTTACGCATGATCTGCTTCACATTCTCTTTTGAAAGTCTCTTGAGCATATCCTTGGTTGCTTTCTCAGCCTTGCCACAGTATATTTTGACATGGGGATTATTCTTGGAGAGCACTTGGTAGAGCTCTCCATATAGGTTGTAGCGATCCTCAACATCAAAAAACTTGAGAATTTCGTATGCTTTGTGGATTGGAATCGGGTTGTCATCAATAGCACAGACTGCTGGGAGCAAGTAATTTCTGTAATAGTTGAACCACTTTTGCTTATTGTCGTTACTGTGATCTGACTTCAATGCAAAGACCACAATCTCACAGATCTTTTGAAAGACCTCAAGATTGCTGGCAATATAGACACCTAGGAACTTGAGGAACTGCTGAGAGATGGATATCAAGTCATCAGTGTTCTTAACAACCGGGATCTCAGAGTCCCATTCTGTATAACAGTACGTCAATTTCTTATTGCTGAAGGCTCTAGCTGTCGGCTTGAAACAATACAACAGCGAGCTTGCAGGCTCCTCCAAACCAACTTTGTTAAGAGGGCGAGAGAATGCTATTTGCTTCTCCTGTTGGAATGCAGCGAATTCTGAGGCGGAGAAAGGCGAAATCTGTTTGTAGAAGGGATCAAGGATGGCTCCCAACAAACGAGTCATGAGTTCCTGAACTTCATCCTCCACATATGCGAGGAATGGGTGAATGGAAAGGATATAGATGGCTGGCCAGTAAAGACCGTTACCCAAGAATGCCTTTAAGAGCTGATATTCAAGGTTATTCTTTAGCATCGAGTCTAGAGTGACAGGAGCAGCCTTGCTTTTTTCAGAAGTTGAAGCGCTTGTGGACGTACCATTTTCAACTTCGTCATCCACAAGTGGGGCAGCTAAAGCCAAGGCACTTGCACTAGCACGAAACACCTGGAGTTCCAACTCTGCCTTGTATTTCTTCTCCAACTCTTCCATCGAATAGCCAGGTCGCGTAAGATACTTGTAGAGTGATCCAAAGCTTACAAAACCTTCCTTGATTAGAATTGAAAGCATGATTTTAAAAGTCTCGGAAAACTCACGATCGTTCGGGTACTTGACAAGCTTGAGTGCTAATAGCTTCGACGCCAGATCACTGCCACCAACACTCAAGGAGTCCATACCAGAGATGCAATCAGCGGTAGTAGAGGGCCACCACCTGGACGATTTCAAGAAGCTGATCATGAAGCGGTGGTTTCCCACTATGCTGTTGCTGAAGATGTCCAAGAGAACATCAAGCACTCGAGTGGGATCCAACTGGTAGTGTCCAATCATCAGCTCCACAACATTGACAGCATAGTCGATCTCCAACTCATTATGAGGGTTTTTCATGATGAAGTAAAACTCGTTCACCAACTTGGAGAAACCTTCAAACTCCTCATGTATTAAATTGAACTTTTTCTGAGTGTAGAATTCATCTCTTTTATGCATATTCAACTGCTTAAAGAGCGAGTCTTTAGGAACTATACCCGCCAGGATCAATGACTCCAGATCAATGTATTGGGCATAGGTGGTGGGCTGGATGGTGTTAGTTTCTGAGATCTTAGATAGAAGTTGGCCCAATGGCTCAGTCAAGGGAAATACATCAAAGACCTGGGCAAACACTGCAGCCTTTTCATCATCGGTGATGGCAAGCTGCAAGAAGGAGATGATATGATCAGTGTCTACCTTCCCTTCTTCAAAGGCCATGAGTACTTCTGTGAAAACCACACTGGAGATGTCATTAGATTCTTCCACGGAGATATCCGGAGTCAGCAACACGTTGAGGAGGGACTCGGACCCGGAACCCTGGATCTCCAGAATCACCTGATCGGATAGATACTGGAAAAGCAGCAGGTCTTTTGACATAACCGGTTGTAAGTGGATTTTGTCTCTGATTTTCATGGAAATAGTAACAACGAATACTGCATAATGGCGGCGGACAGTGGTTGAGGTAATGAGTCAGATTTCTGACCTCAAGAAAAGGAAAGTGCGATAAAATGAGAATTTTTGGTCAATTCTTACCTAAAATGGTGTATATCTTTTGTCAAAATTGAAAAAGTTGGAAAAATTTGAAAATCAATAACAAACACCAGTATATCAAACTTACAAAAAATCTTATCAGCTTCGTTCCTCATGGCCCAATGGTCAAGGCGTCTGGCTACGATTTCGTAACCACTTCTCGGTTGGAACCAGAAGATTCCAGGTTCGACTCCTGGTGGGGAAGCTCTTTTTTTGCGTTTTCTTCCTTCTGAAGGGGTTCTCTGGTCGCAAATATCCCTGCGTTCTTTCCCCTTCCGTCATGGTGGCCTGTTCACATGGATACTTCCCCGTCGGAAAAATTTGGGGTGCGTCGTAATTTGTTCTTTGAGTCCTGACTTGCACATTGACTAACCCATTAGATTGGGGGTGATTAATGGCCATATTTCCACGAACCCCGTAGTTTGGGTATGATATTTTCCTTTTAATACCCCTCCACCAATCGGTAAATCTCCCATATATTCACAAACCCCATTGTATTATTCTCGTCCCGTGCTTCCCGGAAATGTGTCTATAGGTAGACAGTCATCCGGCCCCACCGCGCAATGCCAATATCATCTTTAGTTGCGGTGCATAAGGTACTTCGCATTTTGTCCAGCAAATTAGCAAAATTACACCCACAAAGGTCTAACACCATCACTTCTTCCTTCTTGACTGTTTGACCTTCTTCTGTTCAATTTCCCTTTTCCATCTCTCAAACTTTCAGTTTCTCTCTCTCCATCGCTTATGCCCAGGTCTATTCTTCTAAGACTCTCGGACTCCGGCGAGCCTCTCAACACTGAGGCCGTGCACAATGGAGTGTTGCTTCTACCAGCATTGGCTCCCGCCAAAGACCACAAGCCAGGTGCTCCATTGTTCACCTTGGTGGTTCGTCTCAATGCTGCGTCACAGGTTTCAAGAAACGGAACCTTCTTGACGAATCTCCCTACGGATGCTCTGTCGATTGTGGACAGAGACGAATTCCAGGAGTTCCCAATTGAGAGCTCTTTCCACCAGGATATCTCCATCGATGTGCCCATCTACAGACCCGGTCCATTCTGCTACTATATCCGCTACGACAGCAACGAGGGGCCCACGCACACTGCCAAGTACTACTTCACGGTACCTCCCCAATTGTTCATCGACAATAAGTATGTGCCATTCAACTCCATCAACATTCAGTCGGTGGTTTCGAAATGGGCCGGTCCATTGGACGATTGGGAGGCATTGTTTGGCTACATTGCCAAAAAGGGCTACAACATGATCCACTTTACTCCCTTGCAAGAGAGAGGCTCGTCGGACTCGCCATACTCCATCTACGACCAGACCAAGTTCGACCCTAAGTTGTTTTCTAGTAACGGGCAGGCTGTTCTGTTCATCAAGAAGACCTTAGGCAGCAACGGGCTTTTGGCCATGACCGATGTGGTTTGGAACCATACTGCTGACAACTCAGCTTGGCTCCGTGATGCTCCCGACGCTGGTTACAATGCAGAGACTGCTCCACACTTGCGTGCAGCCATTGAGTTGGACCAGGCACTTAAGGACTTCTCCGACAAGATGGGAGAGCTCGGTTTGCCCACTGAAATCAAATCCGAGCACGATTTGGATGTGGCCATTGAAGGAATCCAGAAGCACGTTTTGGACCCACTTGCGTTATGGCAATACTACGTGTTTGACACCAAGGAAACCATCCTGAGCTTGCAAGACCTCTACAGGAGAGACAGCACTGAGCCTTTGCAGATCCCTGAACACATTGACGTCTCCAACTTGAGCCAGTTGGCTGCCTTTGTGCTCGAGGCTGCCAATGTCAACCACTCTGTCATTTTGGAAGATCGTTTCTCCAACAGATTAGACACCTCCAAGTTCTTGGGCATTTTGTTGTCGCTCGTGGATAAACTGGAAGTGAGATTCGACCAGATATCTCAGAAGGCGGGCGAGATTGTCGACGAGATCAATGTTGACTTGTACGCTACTTTCAATGACGATATGCTGTCTGTGAAAAATCAGCTCAAGGATAGAATTAAATTCTTGAGATTGGCTGACAACGGTCCCAAGCTTGGCCCTATCACTAAGGAGAACAAACTCACAGAGGCATACTTCACTACTTTCGAAGACAAGAACGGCAAGAAGTGGGCCTTGGCCAACAATGGTTGGATTTGGGGTGGTAACCCACTCGTCGACTTTGCCTCTTCTAGCTCCAAGGCTTACCTCAGAAGAGAGGTTATTGTCTGGAGTGACTGTGTCAAGTTGAGATATGGTACCAAGTATGAGGACTCCCCTCACTTGTGGGACAGAATGTTCGAGTACACCAAACAATGTGCCGAAGCATTTGATGCTTTCAGACTTGATAACTGCCACTCAACTCCATTGCACGTGGGTGAGGCGTTGTTAGATTGTGCTAGATCAGTCAACCCCAATCTTTATGTGGTAGCAGAATTGTTTTCTGGATCTGAAGAAATGGACAAGATCTTCGTGGAAAGGTTGGGTATCAATTCTTTGATTAGAGAAGCCATGCAAGCATGGAACGTGGAAGAATTGTCTAGACTTGTGCACAAACATGGAGGAAGACCCATTGGTTCTCTTTCTTGGTTGCCATTGGACGAGTTCTCTTACCCAGCTGATAAGGAGCCAATTCCTGGCAAGTATAGTGAGTGTAATTCTGAGTTGGAGATTCCAAAAGTTCTCTCTAACCAGGCTCCACATGCTTTGTTCATGGATTGTACTCATGACAACCAAACCCCCGCACAAATTAGAACTGTGGAAGATACTTTGCCAACAGCAGCTTTGGTTGCATTCTGCTCTTCTGCGGTTGGAACTACTTTCGGCTACGATGAGACTTATCCAGCCCTTTTGGACGTTGTGGGTGAAACTAGAGAATATGGCTATGATTACAACTCCGGTATTGGAAAGGTCAAGCTGCAGTTGAATGCTATTAGAAAGTCTCTTGCTAGCGAGAGTGAAGATTCCTACAACGACCAGGAGATGTACATCCATCACGAGGGTCAATACATCACCATCCAGAGATACAACACAATCACTGGTGAAGGTTGGTTTTTGATTGCCAGATCCAAATTTGAGCAGGACCAGGACCACCAAGTGTTGTCTCCAGTTGATTTGAAGGGTACTCAAGTGAAATCAGAGTTCAGTTACACGTTGCGGAAGGCTGGAGAATACGTCGAGAATGACAAGACATTGACTGGTATCCCCACTAAGCTTGATCATCTTGATGCCACCACCATCGACTTCAACGGTAGCGATTCGGTAATTAGAGTGCACGACTCTTTTGCCCCAGGTTCTATTGCTGTTTTCTCCACCAAGATCCCAACTGCAAGTGCTAAGCTTGACAAGTTCGTGAAGGAGGGTGCCATTGAAGCATCTTTAGGTTTGAACTTGTTCGATTTGAATGCTATCTTGTACAAATGTGAACCTGAAGAAAGGGATGCTAGTTCTGGACTTGAAGGTACATACAACATTCCAGGCTACGGCAATTTGGTTTATGCTGGATTGGAAGGATGGATTGCAGTTTTGAAGGATGTCATCTGGAGAAATGAATTGGCGCATCCCATTTGCAATCACTTGCGTGAGGGCTTATGGGCTGCCGACTACATTGTGAACAGATTGGACAAGTATGCCAAAGAGTCAAAATCGTTAGGCAAATTCCAGGACTGGCTCAGATCTCGTATCGACGCCATCAGACATGTACCATACTTCTTGAGACCACATTACTTTGCTTTAATTGTTGGTGTGGCTTATGAGGCTGCTCGTTTCAGAGTCTTGACACAGATGGATGACAACATAAAGACCTCCACCAACTTTGTGCAAAGTTTGGCATTGACTTCTGTGCAAATGTGTGGATACATGAACAATACTTCCTTGCTTCCAGATACGAAGGTTCCATGCTTGGCCGCTGGACTTCCTCATTTCAGTAATGACTACATGAGATGTTGGGGTAGAGATGTATTCATCTCGTTCAGAGGCTTGTTGATTGTTCCAGGCCGATTTGAGGAAGCTAAGCAACACATTTTCGGATTTGCTAAGACGTTGAAACATGGTTTGATTCCAAACTTGTTGGACGCTGGAAGAAATCCACGTTATAATGCTAGGGACGCCGCTTGGTTCTTTGCGCAAGCTGTCCAGGAGTATGTCACGCATGCACCTAATGGTGAAGCAATCTTAGATGAGAAGGTTTCTAGAAGGTTCCCATTGGATGACACCTACATCACATGGGAAGACGAGAGAGCATTCAGCTACGAAACTTCAATTAGAGACATCTTGTATGAGATTTTATCAAGACACGCCAAAGGCATCAGCTATAGAGAGGCCAATGCTGGGCCAAACTTGGACTCGCAGATGACTGACGAAGGGTTCAATGTGAGTGTCAATATTGACTGGGAAACTGGTCTTGTCCATGGTGGTTCGCAATGGAACTGTGGAACATGGATGGATAAGATGGGTGAGAGTGTCAGGGCTGGCAACAAGGGCTACCCGGGTACTCCAAGAGATGGTGCAGCTGTTGAATTACAAGGTCTCTTGAAGAGTACTTTGAGATTTGTAAACCAGTTGAACAAACGTGGATTGTTCGAGTACACTGAAGTGGAGAAGAATGATGGTTCCAAGATCAGTTTGCGCCAATGGGAGCAATTGATCCAAGACAACTTCGAGAGATGTTTCTACATTCCGGAAGATCCATCCAAGGACGGTGAGCACGTTGTTAATGGAAACGTTGTCAACCGCAGAGGAATTTACAAGGATCTTTTCCGCAGTGGAAAGGAGTACGAGGACTACCAGTTGAGAGCCAATTTCCCAATTGCCATGTGTGTTGCGCCGGAGCTTTTCACGCCCGAATATGCGTTGACAGCTATCGACAGGGCTGATACGATTCTCCGGGGCCCAGTAGGAATGAGAACGTTGGATCCATCGGACTGGAACTACCGACCTGACTACAATAATTCGGAGGACAGTGACGATTTCGCAACTTCGAAGGGCCGGAACTACCACCAGGGTCCGGAGTGGGTGTGGTGTTTTGGATACTTTATTCGTGCCTTCTTGTACTTCCACCATTATGCCGACAAGTCAGGCAAGAACCAGAAGCCGTCGATTGAAGTTTTGACTGCGCTCAATGAGAGAATTAAGGGCCACATCAAGTGGATCCGCGAGAGTCCATGGGCGGGCATAACTGAGTTGACCAACAAGGATGGAGCGTTGTGTCACGATTCGAGTCCCACACAAGCATGGAGTACATCGTGCTTGTTAGATTTGTATTACGATCTTTGGAATGCCAAAGCGTATGCTTGATTTCTATAGAGTAAATGAAGGATAAGTTTAGAGTAAATGGTAAGCTAAATGGACGAGTAAATGGAAGAAAAATTGAGGGTAATTTTATGTCGAATGATATAGCAGATGAAAATCGGGAGTTTCGATCGTTCAATTTCAGCCAGAAAAGTGCTAAAACTTCACCAATACCTCATATATATATCTTAAACAAACAATTCGTACAGTTCAATCATATAGTCACATGTAGTGATCAATATCAGAGGCTCATACAGGCTTCCATCAGAGGCTTCCAGGGTGTAAGATGCAGGCCGAAAGGAATCAACCTTCCCAGATAGGCAGGCGCTTCCGTTTCGCTTTAACAATTCCGGCGTCCCACCATCAATTTCCACCCAAGCCATACATCGAAAAAATCATCCAAAACTCAAATTTGAAACCTCTACCTCACCCCAAAACACCCCCACCAACCTCCACATCTCGATCTTCCATTATCCGAATAGATATGGGTTTTCTCCCGAGGTGGGGAACCTTTAGCCACGGAACCTAAACCCATTTGCACTTGCTTAAGGCCCCAAGACCTTCATATGGCACCAAAATTTATCGGAGCGCGCCAGCCGCAGATTCTCCAGTTTCTCCATATATAAGTCACCCATGCCCTTCTACATCTATCCTTCACTAACGATATCACCAACATGTTGAGAAACTTGTCTAGATCGATGCGAGTGGCCCGTGCTGGCCCATCCTGCTCCGTGAGAGCACTCACCACCATCGGACTTAATTCGTCGTTGGAGTCTTACCCCACAAATCACGTTGAGGCTGGTAGTGAGCCATACTTGACTCCATCGTTCTACAATGGTCAGTTGGTCAAATCTGAGTCCACCACATGGTTTGACATCCATGATCCTGCCACTAATCAGGTGATCGCCAAGGTGCCACAGTCTACAGCCCAGGAGTTGGAGGACGCCGTCACTGCTGCTGACGAGGCATTCCACACTTGGAAGAACTACTCCATCATCAAGAGACAGGGCATTGCATTTAAGTTTGTAGAGTTGTTGAAGAAGAACCACGACAGACTTGCCGCCATGATCGTTTTGGAGCAGGGTAAGACCTTCCCAGACGCCAAAGGTGACGTTTTGCGTGGTTTGCAAGTGGCGGAGGCTGCCTGCAATGCTCCCAACGACTTGATGGCTTCGTCATTGGAGGTTTCTGCCGACATGGAGACTAAGATGGTTCGTGAGCCACTCGGTGTTGTGGGTTCCATTTGTCCTTTCAACTTCCCAGCCATGGTGCCATTGTGGAGTTTGCCTCTTATCTTGGTCACCGGTAACACCTGTGTCCTCAAGCCCTCCGAGAGAGTGCCAGGTGCAGCCATGATCATTGCCGAGTTGGCAGCTGAGGCTGGTGTTCCTCCTGGAGTGTTGAACATCGTTCACGGAAAGCACGATACCGTCAACAAGATCATCGAGGATCCACGTATCAAAGCTATAACTTTCGTTGGAGGTGACAAGGCCGGTAAGTACATCCACGAGAAGGCTTCTGCTTTGGGTAAGAGAGTACAGGCCAACCTTGGAGCCAAAAACCACTTGATTGTGTTGCCAGACGCAGACAAGAACCACTTCATCAACGCAGTTAACGGAGCTGCATTCGGAGCTGCAGGCCAGCGTTGTATGGCCATCTCAGTACTTGTCACCGTGGGACCCAAGACCCAACTGTGGGTCGAGGAGGTGGCCAAGGATGCCTCTCAGTTGATTGTGGGGTCAGGTTTCGATTCCAAGTCCGACTTGGGTCCATTGATCAACCCCGAATCGTTGACTAGAGCCAGAGAGATCATTGATGACTCCGAGAAGGCCGGGGCTACCGTTTTACTCGACGGTAGAAAGTTCAGCCCAGCAGATGACAAGTTTGCCAAGGGTAACTTCTTGGGTCCTACCATCTTGACGGGAGTCAAGCCAGGCATGAGAGCTTACGACGAGGAGATTTTTGCCCCAGTGTTGTCTGTGGTGAATGTCGAGACGTTTGACGAGGCTATTGAGTTAGTCAACTCCAACAGATACGGTAACGGAGTGGCATTGTTCACGCAATCTGGAGCAGCTGCACAGAAGTTCACCAAGAACATTGCATGTGGACAAGTTGGTGTGAATGTTCCAATTCCTGTGCCATTGCCAATGTTCTCTTTCACGGGTAATAAGGGTTCTTTCTTGGGAGACTTGAACTTCTACGGTAAGGCCGGAGTGACGTTTTTGACCCAGCCCAAGACCATCACCTCGTACTGGAGAACCAGCAATGTTGACGAGATTTTGAAGCCATCCACATCGATGCCAATTCAGAATTAGGGGAAAGAGGCAGGACCAAAAAAAGAGGAATCAAAGTAATTACAACCAATATAAACCAGCAACACAGAATATCGAGTAATTTACAACCAGAAATCAAAAACATAAGTAGTTCATCACGACCAAGACAAAACAAAACAAAAAAAGACAAGTGAAAAAGCGTGTCTTTGACTACCAATATAAAGCAGCCACAAAACAAGACAAAAAAAAAGAAGTTTAAGTTGGAATCATCGTACAAATCATAACGATGTCACGAAATCCCCAGAATTCTATTGTTTTGCACATGGTATGTGGAACGAGTCATGTCCAGGAGTCATCACCGGGACAGTAGATCACTAAGATAATATTGCACCAGTTTATAGGGAAAAAGACAAAGTGCGCCATGCAGAAAAACCTGGAGTTTAACTCCTGCGTGTCCGCACCTCCTTTCCAGGTCAAGTTAAATTCCATGGCTAAGTTTGCAAATAATCCACTTCAAGTCACAAGACAATATCCAGCGACCAATTTTCAATACCCGAAACACCGATGTACGCCATTTTTGTCAATAGAGGCCATTTCCACGGATTTTTTTATAGTATACCCGACGGGGCCTATGCAGAACCCCTGGCCCAATTTGGTATGGGATACAGTAAGGTCGCTTACTGGCCTGTACATGTAACCGTGGATAACCCCAGCAATAGAAAATATAAGCGGAAGGGTGGATTTCTTGCCGTGACGACAAAAAAGAAAAACCTCGACAAAAGCTCGCCGTTAGTGCAAGAATCGTGTCCAACCCTTTGCTGATGCGTCCTAAAAAAACCCGCAACCACCGGCAACTGCCGACGGCTCCGCTTATATGATTACTATTTGCCGGACTTGTAAGGCCTTAAAAGTTTATAGTGCGATCACCATGTAGTTCTTTTTGTAACTTCGCACGAGGCTGGCTTCCGGGCTTCCATGTACCTATACCATAATGGTTTTCGTACCTAAACACAAACAGCCACTAGCAGGTCAACAAATTACACCAACCACCTTCTCCGATCATCACCACTGCCCCGGTTTCCATCCCCACAACCAACCTGTCGGTAGCCCAAACCCGGGGTCAAACTCACCCCATTCTTATGCACGTGACTTAAGGCCAATAATACTCCGGCCCAATGGTTCCTTAGTTACATCGGTGTTAAGTGAATTTGATGACACCCGACTGGATAAAAATCACCTAGTGAGACACATCAGTACCACGCGATTCCCGTCGTCTTGAGTATGCATCATTCATCAAATTAAGGCTTCAATTCGCGAAGCTTCTCAGTGGTTACTTGCAAAAACGTCAAATTAGCCGAATCCCTTCCGAAAGTACATTTTAGATATTTGAGTAGTTGCAGTCGAAAAAAAAAAAAAAAAAAAACCAAAAAAAAAACTTTACCAAATTTTGTCCTTTTGTCTTCTTTCTCTAGGCATGCTCTGAAAAT
>Ga0160505_100166_pt1 | contig 49259 bp, 27 predicted proteins | sample DIDeMG_FD_108225 | JGI IMG/M metagenome (GOLD analysis project Ga0160505, IMG submission 108225) | Enriched chicken feces microbial communities from UW Madison campus, WI, USA - DID2874_E49_Stillage MG | ecosystem: Host-associated > Birds > Digestive system > Large intestine > Fecal ... | reverse complement strand
TGTTATTTTTTTTTGTTTTGTATTTTAAATTTTTTTTTGATAGTTAAAAGCAGAATAAATAATTTTAATTGTAAAGTGAGTTCAGATCTGTATTATTTTTGTTGGGGCTGTGATTTTTTTCTTTTTTTTTTTTGGCTATTTTAGTTTTTCAAATTCACAGAAAGATTGGCTTTCAAAGTGCTTTCATTTAGATAATCACAATGTACAAGACGCGAATCATATATTTGGCTGCGAAAATGAAAACTCACTTTTTGACTGCGAAATTTTTGTGACCCTCAACTACTTTCTATTTCCAGAAATACAAGACATAACATGAAAAACCACCCAGAAGAGCCCCTGGACTTTCCAAAAAGCCCAAGAAGCTGTAAAAGTACGACGCTCCAAAAGACAAATTCTAACCTGTAAAAGATTGTTCTTACTAATCGCCAGAATCCTATTTCAGTAGTCACGTAGCGCCTACGGTCGTTACAGGAGTCGAACCCCTAAGCGGCTTCAAAACCCCATACTTGAACTCAAGTCGATGGTCCGAATTTCAGGGAACTGACTGGAGTGGGTACGACTCGGAAATAGAACACAGTGGTGAAAGCAACGACGCAAACAATTGGGACGCCATTTATCCTGATTGGGGGCCCCACGACGATGTTCCTATTTCTGTTAAGGAAATCAAGCTTATCTTAGAAAGGCTAGGAGTTATCTTTGGCTTTCAAAAAGATAATGTGCGTAATATCTTTGACTATTTGATGAAGATGTTGGACTCCCGTTCGTCACGGTCAACACCCACGCTTGCTTTGAAATCGGTTCATGGTGACTATATCGGCGGACGAAACGCCAATTTCAAAAAGTGGTACTTTGCCACTGAGATGGATTCGGAGGACTCAGAAGAGCCCCCGAGCCCGCGATCACTGTCCTGGCAGGCTTACAAGAAGGCAGAAGAGGGATGGTACAAAAGCTTCCACAGGTTGGCTGCCAGAGACTACATCACACAGGTGGGTCTCTACTTACTTTGTTGGGGAGAAGCAAATAATGTCAGGTTCATGCCCGAGTGCATGTGCTTTATATTCAAGTGCTGCAATGATTACTATTATTCTCTCCAAGGATCCTGGGAGTGTGGGCAATCGGGCGTAATTTTCTTAGACCATGTTATCACACCCATTTACGAGGCAATCAAGGGCCAGCGGTACTTCCAAGACGAGTTGGGAGGCTTGCAGTTTATTGATAAAGATCATAAATCTGTGGTCGGATATGATGACATGAACCAGCTCTTTTGGTACCGCCATGGACTTCAAAGGATTATGTTGAAGAACAAAACCAAATTATTATCCATTCCACGGGAGCAAAGGTTTCTTGCATTCAATGATATTTGGTGGGAAAAATCATTTTTCAAAACATTCAAGGAGACACGTTCTTGGATGCATGTGTTTCTTAACTTTAGCAGAGTGATTAATATCCATTTGGCTATCTTTTGGTGCTATACTGTGCTCAACTCATCACCAATCTACACAAAAAACTACCAAGTTCTCAAAGATACAAAACCCGAGGTTGCAATTAAGCTATCGGTATTGTCGCTAGTTGCTGGTATTATTTCTTTCACAAATTTGACTTCATTGTTTGTCGAGATATTTACTATCTCGAGGAGATGGAAGGGATCACTTCCCTTATTCAAGCGGTTTTGCGGCCTCACAAGTCTATTACTAATTACCACTGTGCCAGCTGTGTGTTTCTATTATGATTATCTCTCCCCGAGTGAAACTTCCAGTGTTGTGTTAGTGAGTGCTCAATTTTGTGTAGCCATCATTTCCGTTGTTTACATGATTTTTGCCAAACCTTCCACCTTGTTTGGAACGAATTTGCCTGGACGTTCAGGATTAGCAACGCAAAGCTTTACCTCAAATTTCTATCACCTTCAAGGAACTGACTTGTTGGCCTCATATGGTCTCTGGATTGGCGTTTTCACGTCAAAGTGTATCGAGTCTTACTTCTTCCTCGCTTTGTCAACTCGAGATCCCATACGCGAGTTAAGTATTATGAGATCTAATTGTGTGGGGGATAGGCTTTTAGGATCTCACATCTGCCGAATTCAACCGCTCATTGTTTTATCCATTGTTCTTTTATTGGAACTCATTCTATTTTTCCTTGATACGTATTTATGGTATGTGATTTGGAATACCCTGTTTTCAGTCTTAAGGTCTTTCTACATTGGAGCTTCCATCTGGACGCCATGGAGAAATATCTTCTCAAGACTTCCAAAACGGATTTACTCCAAGTTGATCATCACTTCCAAAAACCGCAAAGCGGCTCACAAAGCTCAAGTGTCCAAAATTTGGAATTCTATCATAATTTCCATGTATCGAGAACATTTCTTATCGATTGAGCAAGTTCAGAAGCTTCTTTACCAGCAGGTCCTGGACAATGAAACCGATTTGAATTTGAAGGAACCAACATTTTTCATTTCGCAAGAAGATGACTCTTTAAAGTCAGGGTTATTCTATACGAATTCAGAAGCTCAAAGAAGAATCACATTCTTTGCTCAATCTTTATCCACACCAATGCCTGATATTCGTGAGATCAAGAGTATGCCAGCATTTACAGTATTCATTCCCCACTATGGGGAGAAGATTATCTTATCTTTAAGGGAAATCATCAGAGTTGAAGGTAAGTATTCTCATGTTACCATGCTAGAGTATTTGAAACAATTATATCCATCAGAATGGCGTAACTTTGTTCGTGATTCCAAGATGATGACAGAGGAACTTGAATCAGCTGCTTCTGATGAAGAGCTTTCAAAGGAAGAGTTTTCTGACATTCCATTTCATTCAGTTGGTTTCAAGATTGCAAAACCTGAGTACATCATGCGTACCCGAATCTGGGCGTCCCTACGATCTCAGACCCTTTATCGAACAGTTTCTGGGTTCATGAATTACTCCAGGGCAATCAAATTGTTACAAGATATCGAAACTTCAAAAGATGATGAGGAATTTTACGATGATCGAAAGTTGAGAAGCATTCACTCCATGGCGTTGAGGAAATTTCGGATGATTCTATCCATGCAAAGATATCAGCACTTTTCAGATGAAGAAAAGGAGAGCACCGAATATTTATTAAGGGCATATCCGGAACTTCAGATTGCTTACATCGAAGAAGAGTATGACTTCAAGTCAGTATCGTGCACCTACTACTCATGTTTGATTGATGGCTCTTGCACTGTATTGGCAAATGGAGACAGAAAACCAAAATTCAGAATCAAGCTCTCTGGGAACCCACTTTTGGGAGACGGTAAGTCAGATAACCAGAATCATGCTATTATATTTACTAGAGGAGAGTATATTCAGCTTGTGGATGCGAATCAAGATAATTACTTAGAGGAATGTCTCAAGATCAGAAATATTCTCGCTGAATTTGATGAGATGAATGTGACGGACCCTTACGAAGAGAACACCAAGAATGCGTTTACTGACCACCCTGTTGCAATTATTGGAACCAGAGAGTATATATTCTCAGAGAATATCGGTATTCTAGGAGACATAGCAGCAGGCAAAGAACAAACCTTTGGAACTCTTTATGCGCGTACGCTAGCTCAGGTGGGAGGAAAACTCCATTACGGCCACCCTGATTTTTTGAATTCCATTTTCATGAATACAAGGGGAGGTGTTTCAAAGGCTCAAAGGGGACTTCATTTGAACGAAGATATCTATGCTGGTATGAATGCATTAATGCGTGGGGGAAGAATAAAACATAGTGAGTACATGCAATGTGGGAAAGGTCGTGATTTGGGATTCACTTCTATTCTGAATTTCATTACCAAAATTGGAGCTGGTATGGGTGAGCAGATTATTTCAAGAGAGTATTACTTCTTAGGCACTCAACTTCCTCTAGATCGATTCTTATCATTTTACTATGCTCATGCTGGCTTTCATTTGAACAACGTTTTCATTATCTTATCTATTCAGCTATTCTTATTGGTGGGAATTAATTTAGCGGCTTTGACTAAAGAATCGGTGTTGTGCAAGTATGACAGGGACATTCCTTTTACTGATAGAAGGGAACCTGTAAACTGCTTAAACTTAATTCCTGTGATCAGATGGCTCGAAAGATGTATTTTCTCCATTTTTGTTGTGTTTCTTATTTCATTTGTTCCATTGGGAGTCCAAGAGCTAACCGAGCGAGGGGTTTACAAATCTCTTGTCCGCTTAAGCAAACATGTTCTTTCCATGTCCTCAATGTTCGAAATTTTTGTTTGCAAAGTTTATTCTCACGCCTTAATAACGGATCTCAAAGTTGGTGGAGCGCAATACATTTCTACTGGAAGAGGGTTTGCAACAAAAAGGGAGAAATTTACCGACATCTTTTCACGATTGGGTTACGTCTCATTGAAAACAGGCGTCTTCAATATTTTATTGATTACATTTATTTCCATACATTTATGGAGTCCAGCATTTGTCTATTTCTGGATAACAATTCTTGGTCTTGTTATGAGTCCGTTCCTTTACAACCCCAGTCAGCTTCAATTTGATGCCTTCTTCATGGATTACTTAAACTTTTTGAGGTGGATGTTTGTTGGAAGCAAGAACAAGGCATTTTCATGGGCAACATTAACAAGAAGAGAGCGAACCCAATACACTGGGATCAAGAAAAAGAGAAGTCATGCAACGGCGCTCAGCACACAAGAAAGAGTCAGACCATCAAGACGAAACTTGATTGCATCAAGTCTTTTACCAAAATTGTTTGTTACTGCTGCGATTACTACAACTTATCTATTCCTCAACGCTCAAAGTGGGTTAAGTAATCGTTACCCAACCTTGGCATTCCAGAGAATAATCATAGTAGCACTTATTCCACTTGCTTTCAACGCCATCATCTTGGTCACTTCTTTCGTCATTTCAGCTATAACGGGACCGATCATCACTCTTGCCTTCAAAGACTATGGATCATTTGTTGCCTTCTTTGCTCATGGCTTTGCAGTGATGATGTATATTGTCAGCTTCGAGTTTCTTTGGTACTTCCAGAATTTTGATGTCAGTCAAACTATAATTGGAGTTGCACTGGCCATTCTGTTTCAAAGCTGCGTGATCGAGATGGTAACTATAATGTTGTCAAGAGAATTTCGAAACGAAGCAGCAGATCATGCTTGGTGGTCTGGTGATTGGATTAAAGCAGGATTCAGATGGAGAATCCTAAGTCAGCCGCTCAGAGAGGGAGTCTGCAAGTTTATTGAGATGGAGCATTTTGTGGCCGATTTGTTTGTGGGCCATGTCATCTTCTATCTTCAGATTCCGATCCTCGTTATCCCACTTTCAAACACATGGCACACGATGATGCTCTTTTGGATGAAACCAGGTGACTTGTTGAGGCAGAGAGTGCCATCAAAAAGAAACCACAGGAAACAAAACATCAAAGTGATATTCTCTATTGTTCTCTTCATAGTTGGACTTGGCATGATCATGTCGTTGATAATGGTACCCAAGATACTCATTGAAGGAGAGATCGTGGACATTAGAAGCTATGTACCGCTGTACATTGATCAACTAAAGCAGCCGATTCATCTTGATTCCAGGAAGAAAGGCTTGCACAAAGATCTTTATTACAAACGCTCATGATAGGATATTTGTGAAGCTTTGTAATAAGTGAGGCAGTTGGTCCTCTACAGTATTGAGCAAACCAGAAATCTTTTGGCTCGAACACATTTGCAAGGAGATTTTATACCTAGCAAGAGACAGAACTGCTTCAAGCCTTTCAAGCAACTGAGTTGGTTTAACCAAGTTACTTAGCAAACCATAGGTTCCCGAGTCAATGAAGAGTTCTAGAAATTCAGGTTCAATGTCACCAAGCTCTAATATGTCCAGTTTGCTCAACTCTAAGATTGGCTTGAATGCTCGTGCTCTAACATCTGGCAGAAGGTGGTCCAAGACCCTCAACTTCAGCATGGCTGGCCTCTCCACAAACGTAATATTTGTGGACAGCTTCGACAGCTGTTTAGCCGGCCTATCCAGAAAAAGCTCTTCTGACATCTTTTCGACCAAGATCAGGTTTGCTGGCTGTCTGACTTTGGGTACAGTAGGAGGATCCACAATCGTGGCATACTTCTCTGGCAACGAATCCACCACTTCTATGGGGATCTGGCTCCCATTTAATGAAGACTTCAATTTTTTTGAGGCCTGCAACTGCGAATGATCAAGTAGTGAATTGACCTCTGCCAACTGTGTTCTGGCAACTTGATTTGAAGATGAGATTCTCAACACCTCACCTAGACAAGTTGCAGCTAACGTGATCTGACCCAATGCTCTGGCTGCTAATGCCTTCCGATATAACAACTTCTCCTCTATATTTGAAGTTGGACTCCGTTCTAATCCCTCCGTGCAATCTTCCAATGCTTTCTTCCAATTTTTCAAGTTGATGTAACATTGAGCACGATTAGAGAACAAAACGGCATCCGTAGGATCCTGAGCAATTGCATGACCATACAATTCCGCAGCTTTCCCGTAATCCTTCTCAAGAAATGCAGCTTTTCCTTTTTCCTTCAGGTCATTCATCATCTCAGTAGTGTCTGATTCCTCAGCACTTGCCAGTGGAGTAGTCGCACTTCAATTCTTTAATCAATAATCGTGCACTTGTAAAAAGATACCCATGTCCCAAGAATTACAAGAAGAGATAGATGCAATCGAAGCCATTTATCCTGAGAGTGTCCAATCGTTAGCTTCTGAGATCTTCAACTTTACCATTCCCAACCATGAAGAGGTAAGTATCCAAGTAAGTTTTCCAGCAAAGTATCCAGATGAAAAACCCAATTTGATCCAGGTCTTCACCCGCAATACGATTTTATACCCAGATAACAAGTACATTGAGGAGCATGTTTTACAAATAATGGATCAGATATATAATGAAGGTGAAGTTCTAGTGTTTGAACTTCTCGGAGAGGTTGATCAGTTCTTGGAGCAGTACGAACTGGAACATGCGGAGGAAATTCAGAAATTGAATGAGAAGATCGAACAACTTCATGTTCAAGAAGCGCAGATGAGAGAAAAACAGAAGAGAGAAGCTAAGAAAGCTCCAGCTCCAGTTAGTGAAGCAAGGGAGATAGACTATACAAAAGGGTGGATTCAATCTGATCCAATAGTGGACAGAGGCTCAACATTCATAGCGTATGCACGAGAAGTTGAGTCGGTCGAAGAAGCCAGACATTATTTCGATCTTTTGACTTTGGATCGGAAAATCTCAAGGTCAGCACACAACATGAATACGTGGAGAATCAAAGGCGCCAAAGGTGTGTCGTACCAGGACTGCGACGATGACGGGGAAACGGCAGCAGGTCTGAGAATGCTACATCTTCTTACGGTATGTTTCATTATGCTTTGTTGACAACAGTCAACCCTCCATGCTATACTAACTATGCAGATTATGGATGTGTGGAATGTCATGGTCGTGGTCAGCAGATGGTTTGGAGGAACGCATCTCGGCCCCGACCGATTCAAGCACATAAATGCCGCCACTCGAGACGTGCTCATTAAAGGAGGCTTCTATGATGACAGCTCAAAGAAGAAGAAGTAAGAAGAGGACGTCATCAAGACGACTTTTTCTTCTTTTTCTTACTACCCTCATCGTCACTCTTTCGCTTTTTATCCTTGCGCTTCTTGTCCTTATTGCTTTTGCTCATTATACTGTCGAGAAACTTGCTAGCTTCTTGTTTTACATCCTAGTGGTTAGTGGTGAAATGGGTGAGAAGGAAACTGGAAATACATACTTTAGAGACTTCTGGTTTAGGCAGCTCTTCCTTTTCGGTTTCAGAATCATCCTGTGGTGCCGTCATTGACGCTATACTACCGTATCCAACAGACTGAACTTTGATAGCACTCTTAACATTTCTTTGCACAGCAGCCCGATTGGGAAGAACCCACTCTGAAGAGTCCTTAACTTTTTTAATTTCCACTTCTTGGGCCCTCTTTTGATCTCTTTCCTGTGCTTTCTGCATGAACTTCATGTTCATGACATTGCTAGAGAGTCCGGCCATACTGGATTTGGAAGTAGTAGTTAATTATCATATCAGTGGAATCTAGTGATATTGGCTAGCTAAACACCCGTACCTCTTTATAGTAGGAAGATTCGAGAGGCAGTGAAGAGAATGCCATTGAACAGACAATAGGAAGTGATTAAAAACTCTGACGCTTTTATTTCTCTGAAATATCTCCCTCAGTTTTGCTCTTCCCCTCTTAGTCATTACTCTATACATTTTTTTTTTGGATGGGAATCAATCCTGTCATATAAACGCACTGCACACAACCACACTCATCGCATCTCCATCACTGAAAAATCACCATAGTTAATTTCTTCTCACTCAGTATACGCCATGAAATCCGACTTCAAACTTTCCAACTTGATCGGAACGGTATATCGAGAAGGTAACCTAGTGTTTACACGCGATGGTACCCAGCTCCTAAGTCCAGTGGGAAACAGAGTTTCCTGCTTCGACTTGATCAATAATAAGTCATTCACCTTCAACTACCAGCACCGCAAGAACATCGCCAGAATTGCATTGAACAAACAGGCTACTATGATGCTCACAGTCGACGTTGACGGCAGAGCCATTTTGGTGAACTTCATGTCTCGTGTGGTACTTCATCACTTCAATTTAAAGGGAGTGGTTCATGATCTTCAATTCAGTCCAGACGGCCACTACTTTGCTGTGGCAGTTGATAGATACGTGCAAATATGGAAGACACCTGACCAGACCGAGGATAGGCAGTTTGCCCCCTTCGTGCGTTACAAAAACTACGCTGGCCACTACAATGATGTGATTTCGCTCACATGGTCTGCGGATTCGAGATTTGTCATTTCAACATCAAAGGATCTCACGGCGAGAATCTACTCATTGCATTCGGAAGATAAGGATGCTGCAGTAACGCTCACAGGTCACAGAGACTATGTGATGCGTGCATTTTTCAACGAATCCCAAGAAATCATTTACACTCTCAGTAAAGACGGAGCATTGTTTGAATGGCAGTATATTCTGCAAGACAGTGATAGTGAAGATGAGCAGGAAGATTCTGATGAGGAAATGAGTAATGACGATGAGGACGAAGACGGGAAAAGCAATGTTGAAAAAATCGATAAGTCGAAGTGGACCATCACCTCGAAGAACTATTTCCACATGGAAGGTAACAGAGTTAAGTGCGCCGACTTTCATTCCACCAGCAACATCATGGTTGTGGGATTCACCAACGGTGAGTTCAGATTGTACGAGCTTCCCGATTTCAACTTGATTCAGTCGCTCAGCATGGGCCAGAATGCCGTGGATACTGTGACCATCAACAAGTCCGGAGAATGGTTTGCATTTGGATCTTCAAAGGCTGGACAGTTGCTTGTGTATGAATGGCAGTCTGAATCGTATATTTTGAAGCAACAAGGCCACTTTGACCGCATGAACGCCTTGTGTTACTCTCCAGACGGATCCAGAGTGGTGACGGCATCAGATGACGGAAAAATCAAGGTTTGGGACATCAACTCCGGGTTCTGTCTCATGACATTCACCGAACATACATCTTCCGTGACAGCGGTCGCATTTGCAAAGAAGGGCCAAGTGATGTTCTCGTCGTCCATGGATGGAACGGTGAGAGCTTGGGATTTGATCAGATTCAGAAACTTCCGTACATTCACAGCTCCCGAGAGAGTGCAATTCAACAGTTTGGCTGTGGATCCTAGCGGAGAAGTTGTTGTGGCCGGATCGCAGGATGAGTTCGACATCTACGTTTGGTCTGTGCAAACAGGAGCCTTGTTAGATACTTTGGGGGGCCACGAAGGTCCGATTTCATGTTTGGCATTTGGAACCGAAAACTCTGTTTTGGCGTCCAGCTCTTGGGACAAAACCATCAGAATATGGAACATTTTCAGCCGTAGTCAGCAGGTGGAGCCTATTGAGGTTGAACACGATGTTTTGGCATTAACAATGCGTCCCGACTCGAAGGAGATCGCAATCAGTACATTGAACGGCTACCTTTTGTTCTTCGATACCGAAGAGGCAAAGCAGACTCACACGCTAGATATCAGAAAGGATGTTTTTGCCGGTAGACACTTGGAGGACCGTTTCGCAGCCAAAAACTCTGCCAGATCCAAAAACTTTACCACAATCGCCTACTCATTTGATGGACAAGCACTCATTGCCGGAGGTAACAACAACAGCATTTGTCTTTACGACATCGCCGACGAGGTTTTGTTGAAGAGATTCGTGGTTTCAGAAAACATGACATTAGATGGAACCTTGACCATGTTAAACAGTAGTAAAATTACCGATGCCGGAATTTCTCTGGACTTGTTGGATAGACAAGGTGAAAACAGTGATCGTGAAGATCGTGTGGACCTGAGCTTACCAGGATCTCACCGGGGTGACCCCAGCGTTCGGAATCTTCGACCACAGATCCGTGTGACCTCATTGGAGTTTTCTCCATCATCGTCTGCGTTCGCAGCCGCATCTACAGAGGGACTTTTGATCTATTCTACAGACAACACGGTAGTGTTTGATCCTTTCGACTTGGATATTGACGTTACCCCTGCGGGTGTTCATGAATGTTTGCACGAAAAGCAATATACTCATGCATTGGTGATGGCCTTCAGATTGAACGAACAATACTTGTTGGACAAAGTCGTGGAGAGGATCCCACCTAAAGATATTCAGCTTGTAGTTGGAGATTTACCGGAGATTTACGTGAACAGACTTCTCAAGTACTTGGGAGAGAAATTGAACCGGGCAGACGGAAGTCATCACATTGAATTCAGTTTGATTTGGGTGAAGGAGACCTTCAACAGACATGGCCGGTACATTAACAGCCACAAATTTGAGATGCAACCTAATGTTAGACTTATTCAGAGGTTTTTGGCTAGAGTGGCTAAAGATGTTGTACAGGTTAGCAAAAAGTCTGGATATCTCCATAGTTATTTGGTTGCAGATCATGAGGTGGAGGAAGAAGAAAAAGATACAGAAGAAGAAGCAAATGGAGTTAATGGACATGAAGTGTATGAAGACAGTGACATTGAGGCTGAAGAAGATACCCACAAAAGTGACACCGAGGAATACGAGGAGTGGCACGGTATGGACGAAACAGATATGACATCCGACAGCAGAAAAATCACCCACGATCAATTTGCCGAGTCGGACAGTGACATGGAAGACTAGCATATAGGAACCCCCCAACTTTTTCGCAACATTGTAGCTGTATTTTTCCGGACCTCCCCGCCCCATTGGCATTTGCCCCACCACTCACGCTGCCTGCATAAACCAGTCCATGCATGTTGCATGATGCACTCGAAGAGTGGTGAGACTCACCAATTTGTGTGGAGGAAGGGGAATTTATACGAGCGGGGTGGGATATTCCGAATATCACCCCCACGGCGACGGGACCAGTCACGGAAAAAATATGGGGTAAACCGTCACCACAAAACCCCATTGGACACTAGCCACTATTGACAAACAAAATAAGATTCGAAATGTCTGGATGCAGCGAAGGTCCTGTTCCTAAAATGGAGATTGCAAAAAAATGCAGGAATCATTGACGACAGGAGAGTTTAAATGCCCACAAAGTGCAAAGCCTACCATAGCCAGCCTCACCCCACTAAGGACAACATATATTGACAATACTTGCGCTACAGATTGTTGTTCTGGCAACTTCCACATAACAATGGCTCATTCTGCAATCGAGGGTTAAAATGGCAATAGCCTGACCTAAATTATTATTTAGTTTTGCAAATATACAAATGTTCGCTGGCTATTAGTACTAGTCATGCATAGACATGTGAAGTGCAGGGGAACACACCACCAGGATAAATTGGCACGGAAAAAAATCGAGAGAACTTACCGATCCAGAGTTGAGAGCTTAGAGCACCACATTGTACACCGTTTTATTCTGACATAAATGCACTACATGGTTAAACCAATTCATACAAGAATCCTGTACTTTTAAGTTGACCTTATTTAGTCCATACCCCCACCCCCCAAAAACCAAACGTAGCTCTCTTATCTGTGGTGTACGGGTGTTCTTTCCCCATTTAACCCCGACTTTCCAGCATGACTGGGGTTCCACCATATAATTATCCACTGTCCCCCCTTTTTTTTCTCTCAAACCTCCCCCACAAAAAGTTTCTGAAATGACCAGAGACATCCAAAACCACTTGCTTTTCGAGGTGGCGACCGAGGTCGCCCACAAGGTCGGCGGTATCTACTCGGTGCTTAAGCTGAAGGCCCCAATCACTGTTGCTGAGTACAGAGAACGCTACACCTTGATTGGTCCATTGAACTACGAGTCCGCCCAAATAGAGGTGGAGGAAATCCCCTTGGCAGACCCCAAAATCAAGGCGGCGTTGGATAGCATGAGCGAGCGGGGAATCCGCTGGTTGTATGGGCGTTGGTTGATTGAGGGTGCCCCTCGGGTGTTGCTCTTCGACATCTACTCAGCCAATGGCATGCTCAACGAATGGAAATCTGATTTGTGGAACATTGCTGGTATCCCTACTCCTGACCATGACTCGGAGACCAATGATGCCATTTTGTTGGGTTACTTGGTTGCGTGGTTTTTGGGAGAGTTGGTTTACCACGACAGGGAAAGAGCCGTCATTTGTCACTGTCATGAGTGGCTTGCTGGTGTTGCATTGCCGCTTTGCAGAAAGAGAAGAATCGATGTTACCACCATTTTCACCACCCATGCCACTTTGCTTGGTCGGTACTTGTGTGCTGGTTCCAGCGATTTCTACAACAATTTGAAGAACTACGATGTGGATGCAGAGGCCGGAAAGAGAGGTATTTACCACCGTTACTGTATTGAGCGGTCAGCCACCCATTCCGCCGATGTGTTTACCACGGTTTCTCACATCACCGCTTATGAATCCGAGCATTTGTTAAAGAGAAAACCCGATGGAGTTTTGCCCAACGGTTTGAATGTGGTCAAATTCTCGGCCGTGCACGAGTTCCAAAACTTGCACGCCATCAAAAAGGAGAAAATCAACGAATTCATCAAGGGCCACTTCTACGGAAACTACGACTTCGACTTGGATAACACATTATACTTTTTCATTGCAGGCCGTTACGAGTTCCGGAACAAGGGTGCCGACTTCTTCATCGAGTCCTTGGCTCGTTTGAACTACCGTTTGAAGCAGGCAGGCTCCAAGATGACTGTGGTGGCTTTCATCATCATGCCCGGCAAAATCAACTCTTACACTGTGGAAACCTTGAAGGGTCAAGCCGTGGTCAAGCAATTGGAGAGCACCATCGCTGAGGTGCAGAAGAAGATCGGTGAGCGTTTGTTCGAGCACTGTGCTAGATTCCCCAATGAGAACAACGTCAACCTGTCTCACGGCAAGGAAGTTCCTCTGATCGACGAATTGATCAGACCAGCAGACAGAGTCTTGTTGAAGAGAAGAATTTTCGCATTGAAGAGGGACGGTTTGCCTCCAATTGTTACCCACAACATGACCGACGATGCTACCGACCCAATCTTGAACCACATTAGAAGAGTGGAGTTATTCAACAAGCCTGAGGATAGAGTGAAGATCATCTTCCACCCTGAGTTCCTTAATGCAAACAATCCTATTTTGTCATTGGACTACGAGGAGTTTGTTAGAGGTTGTCACTTGGGTGTTTTCCCATCTTACTACGAGCCATGGGGCTACACACCAGCCGAGTGTACTGTGATGGGTGTTCCTTCCATCACCACCAACTTGTCCGGATTTGGATGCTACATGGAAGACTTGATCGAGAACACCAGCGACTACGGTATCTACATCGTCGACAGAAGGCAGAAGTCTGTAGATGAGTCTATCAACCAATTGGTGGACTACATGTTCGACTTCACTGAGAAGACAAGAAGACAAAGAATCAACCAAAGAAATAGAACGGAGAGACTCTCAGACTTGTTGGACTGGAAGAGAATGGGACTTGAGTACATTAAGGCCAGACAGTTGTCTTTAAAGAGAGCTTACCCAGACAAATTCAAGAACGGCAGCAACCCATTCCTGAACTCGCTGAACTTGAAGTTGACCAGACCATTGTCGGTGCCAGGATCCCCACGTGGAAAGGTTGGCTTGATGACTCCAGGCGACTTGGGCTCGTTGCAGGAGGCTGCTCAATCCTTGGAGACTGATGATTACATCGGTTTCAAGTTGGGTGACAACGAGGATGGCGATGACGAAGAGACACCTTACCCATTGACATTGAGAGGGACCTCTGCCCCACCACAGGACAACTAGGCCTGTGCACTACACCTTCATTAAACTTTATATTTGTTCTTAATTCACTTTTTTATACAAAAAAGCAGACGGTAATTTAGATAGACGATAAGTGAGAAAGCCACCGATACAAATCCACTCTCCTGTATCACATTTCCAACCAACTAGTCCAACAAAGTCGTGTACCCACCAAATGATTGGGTTTTCAACTTCTCAACACTTTCCTACTACCACAAATCAGATCCTTAAAATGGTATGTCCAGCCTCCAGTTTGTTCAATTTAGTCATTACTAACTCCCCTAGTTGCCCTTATTTATGCTAACCAGCATCAAAAACCAAGAAATCCTTGTTGAATTGAAGAACGGCGAGACAGTGTACGGAAAATTGACCAACTGTGACTCGTGGATGAATTTGACCTTGAGTGATGTCGTCTTCAACTACAACAACGGAGACAAGTTCACCAAAATGCAAGAAACCTATATCCGTGGTATCCACATAAAATCGCTTCGGTTGCCTGATCTGGTATGTGTTATATTCTATTCGTCCAAATTTAAGTATGTATACTAACAAAAACAGGTGATGGATCATGCTAAGGAGCAGAACATGTTGAACATGGAGCAGAGAAACAGAAACCAAAAGAGAAGAGGAGGTTTCCAGAGAAGAGATGGAGGCCGTGACCAGCGCAACAACGGAAACTTCAGAGGAAATGGAAGAAGAAACTACAATGGTAACTAGGCCATAATGTGGTGATTGGCATTGATTGCATGGGGATCAGATACTGACATTACGATGAAGTCAGAATTTTTCATTTTTTTTTTAGAGCTTTTTGCATCATGATGTAATATACGGAATAAGCTGGGACTGCGATTTGTACCTTAAACATACTCATATTCCTCAGTTAGTTAGAAGTGCATTAGCTTCAATAAGTTTCGCTTGAATTGCTTCTAATTTCAATCGCTTTATCTTTAATTGATCATAACTCTAAACAGCTGTTTGCTTTGATTACGTTTCCTAGTAATTAAACTCCCAATTGCTTGTCAATTTCTCAGTCTTCACCTCATCAATCTTCTAACATTTACGAAGCACCCTATGGCTCCCAGCAGATATACTTCGATTGAAAATGTTCCTGCCATTTTCCCTGTTATAAAGTACGGCAAGTACAAAGGTAAGTCAGACACCCGAGCTCAACGATGTTTGCACACCTCATGTAACGAACGAAGATTTCCGTGTCGATACTGCAAAAGCCTACCGTACGAGCTGTCCAAATTGAAAACAGAACGCAAGCCTGAAGAGCTGGCCCGTCTCGACAACAAGTTGGGATTTATTCTAGACCTTCTGGTCAAGTCTCCAGAAATGGACAAATATGGAGCCCAAGTGCGGCCGTATATAACAATCCGGTCACTGTCACTCGTAAGAGCACGAGAGCAGATGAATCGATTGGCTAGCATGTTCAGGACTGGACAGTTCACGTCCACACAGATGTACCTTCGTGAACCTCGAAGTCAACTCCGACTATAACCATACCACCCAGAACGCAATCTTCCTGAGCAACACGCCTACAGTGAATATGGTCCCCATACGTCCAATTGACTTTCCGTTGGTTCGTTTCAGTGGACTATTACGCCCACGACACTGTCCAGCTCTTCAAATTGTCTCTGTACTTGATCTCGTTGATGAGCCCATTTGTATCCTTGTACTCTTCGGAATCCATGCGGTGATCCACATTCTCAATGTCTTTCTCCATCTCTGTTCGGCACGTCTGTCCGTTGGACTTGAAGATGTCATCCACGATCTTTTCTGGCGAATACTTAAGCAACGAATGTAACTCCGGGTCCCATGTGCTTTCTAACACACGTCTGTAAAGTCTGCTGATGGTGGGATCCACAATAACGTTGTCAAAGGTCCCCGTGCCAAAGTTGGCATCGTCAGGTTTACCCAGGGCCGATTTCTGTCGGTCTGAATTTGCTACTGACTCTTCGTCACTAGAGTTCCCCTGTTTCGTCCGAGGCTGGTTCTTCTGCATGACACCCTCTAGTCCTCCAAACACCGCTTGCCGTTGGAACTGCGGCACGTTGAATGAGCGAGTGTTGGAATCCGTGGTTTTCGAAATTTTCAGCAGGGAACCACTCACAGTGGTTTGACCACTAGTCTTGGAGTCGTCAATGCGCAATTGCGTGTGGAACTCGTAGTCAGAGGGCAACTCGTCAAGGCCCAATGTCAAGCTCAAGAGCGAGTTGATTTTGGAGTTCTGAAGCAAATGCTTGGTGGTGACCGGCTCATCAAAGTTCAAGTACTCGGACAAATTCAACTTCACCGTACCCAACTCCACCAGGTTGTGGGAGGATTTGGTCTTATCTACCACATAATACACACGCAAGTTCAAGAACTTGGGTCCAATCATGTCCTCCCGTTTCTTGACAGCAAACTTGAGGTTGCACGATAATTTATAGTTGAAAGAACACTTGAAGTTGTGAATTTTGCGTCGTGAAGTGCGGACATGAATGTTACCTGAACTGGACGAAACCAGACTGCTTGAAGAGTCTGTAGAAGCCGTGGATGACGCTGTTCTAGTCTTGGAAGCTTCATCGGAGGCTCCGGAACCTGTTGACTTGGTTACTGGCTTCAACGAACTAATGGCAGCACGAAATCCGCTCTGATGGCCATCTCCGATAAGAACGTCCACATAGCAGTAGCCGGATGTGTGAGGAATATTGGAGAGGTCGTTGATGGCGAAATCAAATCTGAATTTTGGTTTTTTGCTAACCATGGGGAAGTGTATGAGTGAGTGTATTTTGTATTGAGAAGATTGCGGGTATACAGAAGTATTGTGTTATGTATTGTATGGAAGCAAGTAATCATTTATTTAATAAAGGAAGTTAATTTTGGAGAATACTTTACTTCTTTTCCATTTTTTCGAACAATTACGAAGTCTAGGTTTTGATTTGTGTGTTGCTAATTGGTTTGGTATGTGATTCCACCTGGGTATAAATTAAGGTTGAAACTGCTGGCTCTTCGTGTTTCAAGGTATAGCGGGTAAGAAGTGTGTTTATTGTGGGCCGAGAGTTGGCGATTTTTAAGAATTAGTCTTGAATAGTTTAGTTGTTGAGGTGGTGAAGTAGAAATAATGATGCAGTCAAGATCATTGGCACTCGAGCGTTGGCAATAGATCAGCATTGATTAAGCATTGGGATGACAGGCATTACCACATGGATGATTTCACAGCAATGTTTGAAGTAAGAGGATCTGAGAAATTGATAATCCTTTGTCATTTCTTGCTATCTTTTGACAAATGCATTAACAGCTGGTCACATTGAAAAGTTCGACTATTTAAAACAAGAAGGAAATGATCAGCAAATTCAGCGTCTGTCATATATACTTGCTCAAAATCAGAAACTTATAGGCCAGTGAGTCATAGCGATTCCTTACACTTTCATTAGAGTTGTGCTCGAATTCCTCTCTAAGGCAGCTAGTACATTTCTATCGAATCATGGCCAGTGTCACTTTCACCAGTTCTCACTTCATCCATTGCTAACTCAGTCCATCAAGCTCTCAGGTCATCAACCTTCAAAAGGTATATTCCAGTCCCGTAGACTTTATTTCGTTACTCTATGGTGTCATAAATCCAGCACTTCTCTCATTTCTGTTTCTCATTTCTGTTATTCATTTCTGTTATTCATTTCTGTTTCTCATCTCACCCTCAGAGGTTGTTTCATAATGCTATCTAGTAGGAAATTGAAATTCTAAGGTCAGTATAGTTGTGATTAAACATAGACAAAATGAATACCGATGTGCCTTTTGATTCATAGTAATTGGACGCCACTTAGATTGGTTAATGGAAATCAATGTGTGGAAAACTTTCAGTTTCATCCATTCTCTCTCTTCTTGCCTAAATTAATGCACAATTCTTCAGTAATTGACATCTCTTCTAACATTACATATTCTCATAGTACATTACGGAGTTCGTATTTCCCAAAGGATTGGCCCATATTCCACCTTTGCATACTTTACCGGATTTTACTTCAGCTCATAACTTTCTAGTCTTTCCTCATATCCATAGTTCTTAAAGCTACTCTAATTCCAATTTATGCTTCCTCACCTTTTCTTCTGAGTCAGCGAATGAATAGTGGCTTACGCGTAACCCTAGACGCAGTAGCTAGGCACCAGGCACTAGCGAGGAAATACGCCAAAGTTGGCCGATTGCGGAGGAATTCATGGAAAGCGTGTTTATGAAACCACCACAGGCTCAATCAAACAATTGTTTATTACACCATACTCAGTTTATCTCATAACACGCATGAAAGTAAAGTCAAGTTACATAACCAATATAGAAAAACAAGTTTGTAGAGCTCAAAAACTATAACTAATCTTCTTTAAAGTATATGATCTAGATCTGCAATAGCCGGTCTTTATCTTCTCTATATCTCCTTTTTTATTTCCTCAGTTTCTGCCATAGATCCTCTAAATTTCTTTCAAAAATATCCAAAATATCTTTGAATCATCCTAATGATTCACTAATTATCTTCCAAATACCAAACAAGACCCAACTAATCTACTACACATCTTCCTGTTAAATCCACCGTTTGCATATATACCTTCTCTCGCAGCCAGTTTCACTGGCCTATCTGCCACATGTACGTGCCCGCCTTGAACACCGATGTCACCTTCACATTCCATCAACTTAATTTACCTGCAATTCCAACAACTTTTCTTTCTTCTAATGGATTTCTACATCTCATACTCATTCTCTACCTATCACGTTATTTTACATTCTCCTTCCTTTCCACCTTTCACTTATTGCCTGATATGTTTCTCCAATATTGTATTGTTCCTTCGTTAGCCCTGCAGGCACTAGACGGTCAACAATAGGCTAAAACTAACGGACTATTTGAGATCCCATGCGACACGTCTCCTAGTGGCAAAATTCCTGAGTGTCCACCATTTGTTTCTGGTCAATTCATCAATTTCCAATTTTTTTCAGCTCAAAATAGCCCAAAATCGCCAACTATCTGCCATCCTCCTCCTCATATTCAAAATGTCTGACATGCAAGGCTGTGACGTATACAGTCTATGCAGTAGAAACACGAAATTCCACATGAAGCTAAACTTTCTCCATACTCCACCGTCATCAACAGCCTACCACGAATAGACTCCCAAATATTGTTCATTTAGCGTGGCATTATCTATTTTTTTCGGCTCGTTTGCTACCTACTACCCCACTACCTCAAGTTATTGTCTCCACTTATTCCTGGAGCAGTTAGTCATTGCTGGAAGTTACTCTCAGCGACATATCCCGTGAAAGTTGTGTTTACATCCCCTTAGCCACAGCTAAGGCTCCACCCTGCTACAAATGGCCGCTGCGTACCCGCTGGCCGGCGGTTCCACCCGAGACATCCAGCCCCTGGATCCGGACTCGCTCAATCTAGACGATTTCAAATCCCTCCATGTGTCAACACCCATCGAGTCCACAAAATTCGCCTTCATCAGCATGCTTTTATCCCGAGTGTTGAACCTCAAGTCTGATACGCTTCTACTAGAATGTTCCACCACAGAGCCACCCGCGCTGCTCAGAAACAAGCCGTCGCCAGAGCTTCTTCCTCAAATAGCGATGCCTCCTGACCTATGGCTAATTCCCGAGCTCGTCATCCGAAATGCCGTGCTCAAGGCTGCAATCTTGCGTGAAGTTAATACCCTTCTTCTGCTGTATATCGAGTCGCTTCAGACCAACGAGCTTTTCCTTCTTGACGATGCGTTGATCGCCAGCTTGGAGAAACGCATTGCTGACAGTAATCTCGCAGTCTTTGCCTACAAGCATGAGCCAGAGCCGCTCTTTGACTCACTCCACGAGGTCGAGGAGTTTGAGGAGAATGACACCACCGAGGAGTACTCAGTTTTTCTGCGGCGCTCTGTCAGTGGAAACCACGAGCTGATGATGTCCAAAGCCAGCTCCAGACCCATGAGCACAACCAGCAGTAAAAACCTCCATCGTCTCTCCAGCTTCTCGCGAGAGTTTGTGGCTAACAAACGTAAATTCTCGTCGTTTTTGGGCCAGCATACGCTCTCTGAAGAGGACAGACTGACACTGCTGCCCACAACCCCGCTCCAAAACCTGCCGGTGTTGAATCCTCTGCCACAGCTACCGACTCCGACACCACACAAGGATGGTTCAGGGACGCAGGCACTCGCAAATGGACTCTTTAAGTCTCGTATTTATTCCAAGATTAAGAAAAGACGCGAACTGGCCAACTCGGTGGTCTCCACCACTACCAGTCTCAGCAGCATCAACAGCAGCCCGTCACTCAGACGCAAGTCCAACGCAGGCAACGCATTTGAGGCTGATTTTACTACTCCAGGGAAGGCCTCACCTCCACTCAACGAAATGCAAAGAATAGAGAACCAACGTCGGAAACATGAGTATTACCTCCAGACCAAGATGTTTGGGGAGCTCTCCAATGTGCTCACAGGATTTCTCGGCAAGTCGGGGCTGCGGGCCAACTTGATGCGGCTAATGGACTTTATAAAGAATTCGGTGTTTCGATTTATTCTTGTTGACATTTGTCAGATGATCGTGGATTATGGCCACTTCAAGCTTCTCTATGGGTCATGGCGAGACGCTAAGTAGTGACCAGCCATTTGGTGCAACTGATGTTGCCCACTCTAATATCGATGGACCCCTGTGGGTCTAATCTACGAATCCTAATGTTCTATGGCTGGTCCTCTGTACGATTAATTGTATTATGATAAACATGGTATTATCAGCACTCATTATATTGTCAGTACTTGATAATTCCATTCGAATCAACTTCCAGATTCCACTATGTAATTCAGAATTCTTCATTTCCGCTTCTTCAGCGTCTCTCCATCTCTCATATCTTTGATCTCTCAGATTCTATCTACTAACTCACTTGCAAGTGCTCAACATTTGCAGAATTACCGTAAGTAGCTGGTCGTTCTCACAAGCAGCAGCAACTCTCTCTTTGTCGTTCAACTGCTTGTTGACCTGGTTCTCCGACTGGTGAGTACCTTCTTTAATTAAAATACGAATACGGAATCTCGGAGGTAACGATCTCTCGAGGCGTACACGGATCCCAAGTCCAATCAACGTGGCCAACGAGCAGTGAGTAATGGTGGGCGTGATTTTGATCAATACCTCCGACATGTCGGTGGTCTTATTTGCTCCATGAGTGACGGTGATGTCTGGTAGGTTAACCACTGCCAACTGAGCCAATGTCAAGGGATGCTCAGGGTCTGAAATGCTAGCAATAAGGTCGAAGATCTCCTGAGCATCTATAGCGTCTTCCTCCTCTTCTTCAAGTTCGTCTTCCGTGGCATCTGTGTCATTATCAGATACTAATTCTGGAAGCTTGGACGAGGTAGATGTTGGTCTATGACGGAGCGAGAGCAGAGTGATTTTCTCCACAAGTTCCTGCTTGGCATCTTTCTGTTTGTATGTGTCTTCAAGTCGAGTGGGAAGATCCGACACATCAATGATGGTGGGGTTTGCGTTGATGGGATCCGACATTGCAAGATGAAGTGAGATTAGAAATCATTGATAATATGGAGGAGAAGAAGTAGGAAACAACTGGAGAAAAAGTAGGATTGCGAACGATAATCCAATACGATGTTTTGTTTTTTTTTGTCTTTTTTTTGACAGTAATCAGAATATGATGAAGTGGATTGAATTTGCAGAAACTCTTATAACTATGAAAATTGTGTGTTTACATCTGAGGTTTATAAATGGTTTACTTTATGAGTGAGCAAAATCAGGCCCATTAGTATTAGGGTGTGAAAGGATTGGGAATAAGAAAAAGAAATTATTAAAAGGACATCAATGATAATGAAATCAAATAATTTTCTCTACAAGTACCTCACATTTTACTAATCTAAACATTTATTCAAATTCAATTCGTCTAGCCTCTGTATCTCTGACCACTTACTACTCTATCAACCTGCACTCCACACCTTCAATCTACTACCACCATGGAATTCTATCCTTCATGCCAGACCCAGCAATTGGCCCCGGTCATTGCTCTATGTCTTGGCTCCGGTGATCATGTTGTCACCCTTAGGAAACACTTTGATGTAGCCAACATCGACGCTCGCATCTGGGACTCCAGCATGCTAAAGAACAGACTTCTGAACAACAAGTATATTCTCCGATACCACGAGTCCGAGCCCGAAATTGAGTCCACAATCTCGAGCTACAAAGCAAAGGTCCCTGGATCGCACTCGCTCATGTCACCTTTCAATAAGGCCTCCGATATCTTCCCCAATGGGATTCTCTCTCAGAAGTGGTTCTCCAAGTACACTCTGAAATTACCATTCGTGGTCATCTGCGTTTATACATTAGAAGATAAAGATGCCGACCAGCTGCTTGGAGAAGCCCTTCTCAATGCCCGGACAAAATATTTCGACATGGGCGTGCGATTTGTTGCGGTAATAGTTTCATCCAGCAAAGAGGTGGATGCAGATGCTGAGAGAACAGCAAATTTGCGCCAAATCTCTGGCCTTGCTCGTCTCTCGGGCCTTTTCTACTTGAATACTGCTCCGGAGACCCTCGATAGAGACTGTGGTGTGTTAACAAGCACACTCTTACACAACTTGAAAACCTCTGCGACAGACTTCTACTCAGCCATAGAGCACAAGGTTAGACAGCGCTACAGAAAGTACTACTCGTTCCCTGAGGCTGAGATTGATACGAAAATTTCATTGGATCCAAAATTTTTAGAAATCCGCAATTTAATCAAACAGGCCATGTTGACTCAGCTCATTCATCCCCACAACGTGGAGTCCAGTCTTTCCACATTGGAACAGGCTTACGAGCATTTGATAGACTTGATGCGAGAGCTCATGCCTAACTTTGCTGAACCATCGGTGTCACAACACGATGCTGCATTGTATAAGCAATTTCGTAATTTGCTAGATGTTCTAGCTATTCATCTCATACGTGGTTACATTTCCATCGAGGAGCCCGTAGCCGCATTAAGAAAGCATGATGCACATATTGCAAACGTCTTGGATGCCGTTTCGCTCTCTGAAGTTGATCAATCCATGTGGTTATCTATTCAGTATCATTGGCTAGCAGAACTTATGGTACAGGTTCCTGCCTCTGTTTTGTCCGACTTACACAAGATTGCAAAGGGAAAGAATAAGAATAATCAGAAGAGTATCGCCTACTATGGCGGTATATCGTTCCATGGTCAGTTCTTTTCCAGGGTGGTAACTGAGCCTTCTTTGTTATTCCTCAAGGCAGCGAAAAACTTGGATTCCGTGCAACTTTCTACCTCTTCTCTCACTTACTTGCAAGTGTACCCTGATCAAGCTGGCGTCTGCGAGTATAAGATTCGGCTTTTAGAGGCTGCCAAACTGAATGTTCAAGGGCCTTCTACAGGCAAAGATAAGGACCATATTTCATTTCAGGGATTGGTTAGTCTCCTCGAATGGCTTATTGGATGCGAGTATGAGAAGCTTGGCGACTATACGAGAGCCATTGAACACTTTCATGGAAGTGTTGAGGGCCAGAACACTCCTTGGGACATCGTAACGGGATCTGTCACCAGCAAAATTGTGGCAGCCGTGGCTCAAATTGATGACTCGCAAGAGTATTTGAGACAACTTGCAAAGCTTTCGCTATTGAAGTCCACTTCAAAACTCTCTCTTCCCCAGATGCAATTTCCGGAGTCTGAATATGAGGTGACAGTACTTGGAGGTAAGTTTTTGACTGTCGACCTCTTTGTCTTTGATCAAAACTTGAAAGGCGAAGCGCATGCTTTCGACACCGTGACTTCGCAATTCATTTTCAACTCCAATTTCGACACTTCCCTCTTGAAGAATATGTTTTCAGACAGTGAAGTCAAGATACTCATTGAGAAGTTGGAGGTACATCTCGGGGAAAGAGGTGTGGTGACTTTGACAAGTAGTGAATCTAGCAAAGAGGACCTTGAGATTTTGAGAATCGAACTGAGCGAACATTCGTTAACACTTGGGGATTTAACAAAGCAACGTATACTTCAATTACAAGATGTTGTTACGGACTCAGGCTGGTACACTGTTAATAACATCGATGTTCAAATGAAAGTGGTGTTGAAATCTCCAACAAAATCTATTAATTTCCTCCATTCTGAGTCGCATGAGTTTGACGATCAAGAAATCATCCATTCTAAAAAGATTTTCAGCAAGAACGAAAAGTTAGAGTCTCGCCTAGTCCGTGTGGATTCTCGAGGTGCGAACCGAACAATGATCTTACCTTATCGACCAGATATTGGCATGAAGATGTCATTTCCATTCGCAACGATAATTGTTGGAGAGGTTCTTGAGATTCTGTTTGAAATCTCGCATAAAAAGACTCAAGTACAATCCATGAATTTCTCATCAGTATCCTTGCAAGCACAGACCAAGGTAGTGGAAAATGAATTTGAAAAAGATGATTTGCCAGTTCAGACAAACTGGGAGCAATTAAAAGATGATGAGCCATTGCCAATTTTGCAGGAGATAAACTCAGATCAAGTATCCTTCAGCAGATCGTTACGCATGTCAATAAGAAAGCCACCAGGCGCACTGTCAACGCAGGGTAACTTACGTGTTGTTTTGGAGGTTCAGATGTTGGTCACAGAATCTACTGGTGTAGTTTCTATCTATGAACTTGAAACGTATCTGTTGCCTATCGTTGTGGAGCCATTTGGCAGTCTGCTTTCAGTGAGTCCTAATTGCAATGCTAAAGGTGAATTAGAAATGCCTAACCCATTTATTCTTGGCATAGACTCTGGAAACCCCAGCAAAGATTATTCGATGCCTCTGCCTTCTAGAACGTGGCGTGCTGATATTGCTATTGATGATAAGTTGAAATTAATTGAGGCGGGGGATATGGAGCTTCTCAAAGCACACCTCAACTTGAAGAGCAACAACGCTGAGATCGTCGTTGAACCAGTTGAGGAAACGGTTACTACCAAAGACTTGGTGAGCCAGCTTTTTGTTACGAAAAGTAAGCACAGGTTCACGGACCGAAACGTCACGGTGGTGGCTCAAGCAAATTTTGAATGGAAGAGAAAGGGTACTGATTTGGTGAATGTGTACGAAACAGATGAATGGGAACTCCTGCTTCCGTTGCAAGATCCTCGGATTTTGCTTCAAGTGACGGATATTGATGCTCAGAACATGCGATTAGCCTACACGATTGAAAATCCTACTCCTCGAATTCTCACTTTTACAACAACATTGGCAGTGGACGGAGCTGCTTTGCAGGGTACCAATTGGCTGTTCGAAGCGTCTCGGAACCTTTTGCCTACTAAGCAATCTGCATTCCCAGTATTACCCTTCAGCCAATACCAAATGGTTTACTTGGGCCAGTACCAATTAGATGAAAAGGAGCAAGACATCCAATTGCCGCATCTACATGTCTATGACGTCAACTACAAGGTGAGTTTGCCCACGCTTCCACTTGATGACAAGGTGATTTCCGATAAACTGGCATTGTACATTAAAGGTACATAATCAGGCACATATTGGGGTCCACAATGCTTAGTTAACACCCAACAACTCAACATCAAACACCAAGGTGGCGTTTGGAGGAATCAAACCTGGGAAACCTCTTGGACCGTAAGCCTCGTGGCCTGGGATGGTCAACTTGGCCTGAGAACCCACGGATAACTTTGGAATACCAGTGTCCCAACCCTTAATCACCTGACCAACACCAATGGTGCACTGGAATGGCTTACCTCTGTCACGGGAAGAGTCGAACTTCTTGCCGTTCTCCAAAGTTCCAGTGTAGTGGATGGTGACGGTGTCACCGATCTTTGGGAAGGTCTTTCCGTCACCTTCCTGCACGATTTCGATCTGAGTAGTTTGTGGAGCGGACATTCTGAAGGTCGAAGAGAGTGGTCTGTTGAAATTGCAAAACTTGAACGATTGATTGACAAGACGAGTTCTGCAAGCAAGCATTTGTGGGCGGAAAATACTTCGGCGATATTTATAAGGACCGTTCGTTGGTATTGTGCAGGACTAATGACTTGCCAAGATGGGGCTAATGAATGCTAAAATCAAGACGTCAATTGAAGATTCAATTTTTTTATTTCTTTCAACGCCTTCGTTAGATAGTGGTATTGTTTGTAATTGTGAAAATCTTCTATTTTTCATTTTCATTTTCTCCACATTAGTTACCAGGTCGTCTCCACCATCTTGTCACATGACCTCTATCTCAGAAGGTTGATATACCATTTGTCAAATTATGCTTCCTATTGTCAAGATATAAGACTTCAATTTGAGTCTCTATTTTAACGCTCTCCTGAGTCTGTGGGTTCTAGCAAATTTGTTTTCCAGGTACTGTGCCCACACTCGTGCAATCAATGATGCAGAGTCACAGCCTCTTCAAGTGCAGTCTGCCTGATAGCAAGACTCACTAAGTCCGTGCACCCACAAGAAACTGGAACTCAAATGGGTTGTGACGTCCAAGTTGAAATCGACAAGTCCAGCACAAGCGGAACATTTACGAATTATGATCTTATCTCTGGTGTGGTTAAGCTCACCACAACAAGCTCCATCTCGTTAGCTTACATCCAGGTGAAACTCGAAGGTATCTCTACAACGGAATTGACAGTACCCAAGGGTCGTCAGGGTAGAGAAAAGAACAGGGAGAAAAAGGATAAGTTGCTACAGGATGTACACAAAGTGCTCTACGATTCGCTTATTGTTTTTCCTCCAGAGAACATCAGGCTGGTGTCCACTTCAAAAGAGTTTACCTTGACTCCAGGTAACTATACATATCCATTCGAGTTCAAGATCCCGTTGAACAATGCATGTTCCAAGGTATCGGGAGTCACCAACAAGATCCTGATTAACAAGAAATTCGATGTGGTTATCAACAATGGTAACTTCAACTCTGCCGTGCTCAAAAATGCTGCCAACAACTATCTCCAGGGTTATACCAACCCTAATGCTCAAAATAGCAGACAGCAGAGTAAACAGCAGTCAATGAACCAGCAGAACTACCACATTCAGTCACAGCTTCCTCCTTCGCTTGGGAATACCGGCGATCCCGCTTCCGTTCGTTATTTTGTCAAGGTCACTTGTAAGAGGTCATCTTTTCTCAAGATGAACCTCCGTGCTTTCGATCCGTTCAAGTTCTTACCATTGGATCTAGATGCTCATAACCAACCTCTTGTTGAAGGTAGGCTGTATGAGGAGTATAGGGAGATGTTCTATCGAAAGGATATGGTGTTCAAGGATCGGTTGCCAGAGATCGTGGGAGTGAAACCAGAACCGATCAAGGCCCTTCCAAAGCTTCCTGCGTCGATACCACCAAAGAGAGGCTTCATTCTGTCACTCTTTGGAACTCCATCACCTCCTCCTGCTCGAAATACTTCTACACAAAGAGGAGCATCGAGTGGCGTGGAGGTCAACACAACGTCCGTGCCTTTTTCTTTTGAGGTTCGGTTCCGTTACCCTGCATCTGTAACGCCGTTGCATCCTCCCCTGTTTCAGCTCTTCTTTGTCACAGACGTAAATCCATCCAAGTACTCGTTGGCACAATATGGAAAGCCAGACGAGTCCAATGGACTTGGAGTCATCTACTTGCAGCGACTCACGATCGAGCTTAGATCTACTACACACATTTCAGTTTTAGAGACTGATGGTGCAACTAGTGATATCCACCAGGCAAAATCTGAGCAGACATTTCAACTCTGCAACAACACATACCATAACCTACAGTTTGACTTGAAAAGTGCTAAGCGTCTGAAATCTTCATCTGCGAGCAGCACAGGATTTGTCTCTGCCGGTGCTTACGAACTTGAAATCCCACGTAAGTACTTTGACAACTGGGACATACCACCTCATCTTGCGCCTACATTTGCGACTTGCAACATCAACAGAACATACAGCCTCAGCATTGTTGCCGGAGTGTCGAGCGAGCAAATTGTAGACATGAACAACCGCACGGAGGTTGAGCGCAAGGTCAGGTATGTGGACTTGTTCTGTCCAGAAGTGAAGGTGATGAGTGGACTCAAACTCACCAGCACGCTACATTCCAATGCGTCTGGAACCAGTCTTGGACGGAGTGATAGAAAGGGATCAGTGGGGCCAGAATGGCAGCCTACGCTTCCAAAGAGGCCCTCGGTACATTCGGTTCCAAGCGAAAAGGGTTCTGCCAGTTCTGCGGAGGATGTTTCACAGCTTCCACCAACTTATGACGATGTTGTACGAGAAAGCACCTTCCAGGACAACAGCGAGCATTATCGGGCGCGTCGTAGGTATGGAGGATGAACCAAGCGTAAACGAATGATACAATTGTCGGAGCCAGTGCCTTAAGATTTTTGCAATCGCTATTATTGCTTCAAGTGGTTTAAATGCTTTACATGCTATTAATGTTTTGAGTACTATAGATGAATAAATGATTGATATAACAATTTCAAATGTCAATTATAAATGTCGTCAATCCAATAATTCAAACAATTTAAACTCACATGTATGAATCTATGAAACGATAAAGCGAACCTTCTATGCTCACCTCTTACGCAACCTTATATGAATCTGGAAATTGCTACAGGCAACCTACAAATAGTCACGACCTGCATGAAATACAGTACCCCAGTCAGTTAAACCTCCATTAAAACCACCATCAAACATCCCAAAACAACCCAAAATCTTCCAAATTTTCTTCTTTTCGCCCCCAAAAACCCCCAATCTTATTAAACTTCCACCAATCCCTCCAATACCCACGGTAACTCCACCGGTTCAGTTTTGTGTCACGTTTTGCCATTCTCGCAGTGAAAAAAACAGGAAAAATCAACCACTTGCCTTAAAGTTAGCTCGCTTGCCAGTAAAATCACAGAATACTCCAGCAACGTTTCAATGTCTGAATCGAGCTTTTTCGCCCGCAACAAAACGGCAATTGCTGTCACCGTCTTGGCTGGTGCCTCGGCCGTCGGTGCCTACTACTACTATTCGCAACAGGCCAATCAGAGTGCCTCTGACGAATCGAGTCCTAGCAAGAAGAAGAAGTCCAAGTCGAAAAAGAAGAAGGCAACCAAGGATGACGAAAAGTCTGCTGAAGACGTTGTGGCTCATGATGATGAGAAAGTGCCATACCCAGTCAATGCACAGGGCTTGCCAGATATAACCGAAGAGGCGGTGGCTCAATTGTCCGACAGCGACAAGGAGGAATGGGCGCTTGCATTGAAGAAGGTTGGAAACGACAAATACAAGCAGGAAAAGTTTGAAGAGGCCATCACATTCTACACGGCCGCTTTGCAGGTGAAGGAGGACCCAGTGTTCTACCTGAACCGTTCTGCGTGCTATGCTGCTTTGAACAAGCACGAGGAGGTTATTGCCGATGCAACCGCCGCCATCAACATTAAGAGAGATTACGTCAAGTGTATTTTGCGTCGTGCCAACTCGTACGAGGCTTTGGAGAAGTATCCGGATGCTATGTTTGACTTGACTGCTTTGACCATTTACGGTGGCTTTAACTCGAGATCTGTCGAGGAGGCTTTGGAGAAGGTGTTGCAGAAGCACTCCATCAAGATCGTCGAGGAGAACTTGAAGAACAGAGTACCTGAATTACCTTCCGCCTCCACCATGGGTTCGTTCTTCGGTGCTTACGTCACCGAGACTGCTCCTGAAGGTATCTCTGAGGAGTCCACGGGTGCAGACAAGTACTTGTTTGATGCATTGGCTGCTGTCAATGCCAACACCGTCGACAAGTATGAGGACGCCGACTCGCTTTTCAACCAAGCCGTTGCTGCCTACGACATTGAGAACTTGACCAGTGAATCTGAAAACGCATCCAAGGCCTCCATTGCTTTGGAGTATGCTGCTGCCATGCAATTCTTGAAGAATATCCCCAATGAAGCCAGCGAGCTTATCGAAAAGGCCATGAAGTTGAAGCCTAGAGCCAGAACCTACGTCATGAGAGCCTTGATCAACGCTGACAAGTCCTCGTTCGCTGAAGCTCTTGCTGATTTCGACACCGCACAGAAGATGGACCCAGAAAACGGTGATGTGTATTACCACTTGGGCCAGTTGTACTACCTCACTACCCAGTTTGATAAGGCTAAAGAGTACTTCACTAAGGCCGCAGAGTGCAACCCTAACAACGTGTACGCCTACATCCAGTTGGCATGTATTATTTACAAGAACGGCAACTTTGAGGAGGCTGATGACGCTTTCAATGAGGCCAGATTGAAGTTCCCAACTTCCCCAGAGGTGTTGAACTACTACGGAGAGATCTTGGCAGACCACAACAACATTCCAAGCGCCATCAAGCAGTATGAAGTTGCCGCTAGATTGCAGGAGGGTTTGCCAAACTTCAGTGTGGGTGCCGTTCCATTGATCAACAAGGCCTCTTTGATCTCCAGAGAGGGCTTGCAGAAGTTGCCAGAGGCCGAGGAGTTGCTCACAAAGGCTTGTGAGTTGGATCCTAAGTCTGAAATTGCCAGAATCTCGCTTGCCCAAGTCAAGTTGCAATCTGACAAGCCAGCCGAGGCAATTGCCTTGTTCGAGGAGGGCTCTAGATTGGCCAGAACTTTCGAGGAGAAGGTCCAGGCCACCTCATTCGCTGAGGCCACCAAGATGCAATTGAGAATTAAGGCTGACGAGGTGTTGAGTGCCAAGATCAGTGAGTACATGAACAGAAACCTCTAAGCAATCTGAGAACAGGATTAGAATGCACCTTAACGGTGTTGTTCTGAGAAATTTATGATATTGAGTTAAAATTGGTGGATATGCTTGGTGTCAAACGGAAGCAGAAGTCCAGATACGCAACTCGTGCCATATTTCTTTGTATATATTGTTGTTTATCCAATCTTCTCAAAAAATATTTTATTATTCACAAACATGTATTGCGTGGCATGCGACGTCGCTCCGTTTTGCAACCACTACTTATGTATCCACAAAACCTCCTAAGAGCCATCGTCACCATTCCAAAACAGACTTATAGTGATGCAAATCACTTGCTTGACCTATCGTATATTTCTCCAAGAATAATTGTCGCCGCAGGTCCATCCGATGATGCGTTTGTAAATCTCTTCAGATCACCAATTAACAAGGTGGTGGATTACCTCAATAAAAACTATGTATTTGAAGGCGATGTGCATTGGCACATTTGGAACCTCCGAGGTGAAGGGGTGGGGTATAACGACAAAGTTGTGGATGGAAATTGGAGCCACCACCCATTTCCAGACCACATGCCTCCAACTATCGAATTGATAGATCGAATTGTCAAGGAAATCTACCAGTTTCTTTCTTCAAGCTCCAAAAATGTAGCACTTATCCATTGCAAAGAAGGCAAGGGCCGATCTGGTACTATATGCTGCTCGTACTTGATGTATGAGGCTAAATTGAAAGGCATCTATCTCAGTCCAGAAGAGGCTGTAGATATGTTTACCAAACACCGAATGAGACGGTATTTCGGTGAAGGAATTTCTATTAAAAGCCAACTCCGGTTTCTTCACTACTGGAAACGATACCTTCAGTTTGCCAAAGAAATGCAGATTAACTTCGATGTGTACAATCTGGGATCCTCAGTTCCGTATAGTGAACAGAATTCGGTAGTAACCAAAATCACCATTTTTCGTCCTTCTCTGTTGCTTGTTTTGAGCAAATTGCAATTATCGTCTTATGTAGAAACTGCAAATGGCCTCCAGGTGGTTCCCATCATCGATCGCAAGCTCAAGTTTCCAAGCATTCAAAGCTCAACATGCTACTATGAGGTTGCCTTAAATATCCCCATTAGCAAGAATTTGAAAAACATCATGGTCAGCTTTAAAAAGCAGATTTGTTTCTCATACTTGTGGTTTAATGTCTATTTTGAGACATTGGGATCAGTAAATCGGCCACTTCCCACTATTGAATGCGATTCCATCATTCCTTGTCGAAGAATCTTCAATTGGAGCGACTTTGATGGTTACAAGGGCACACAAAACAAGAAAATGCCCCGTTTATTTGATAGATTAGAAGTGCAGTGGATATTCCACTATCGTAGTCATTACTGAATCCGATTGAATTACTACAGACCAAAATGTTACTGACATATATATTGTCATCTATAAGTTAGCCAATTAGCCCCCACGTTTGGCGTTGTCCACTTCCAACCAAATCTCTCGCAATGCAGATCGCACCTCGTCCATATGTTTCGATGCCTGTGATTTTTTGAAGTTGCTAATTTTATTCAATGCATAGGGTCTGGAGATGACAATCTCCTTGAATGCGAGAATGCTCTCGTTCCCGTGCCACTGGATGTTTTCCTTGCCGAATTTCTGCGACATCTTGTCGAAGATCTTGGCCGCCAAAGGGCTTGTTTCATTCTTCTTGGTCGTTTGAAGCTCCACTTTGTGATTTCGATGCTGGCTGATGGCCTTATTCAAGTCTGCCTCAAGCTTTGAAATATCCACCTTTGCTAGCCTCTGGTTGAACCCCGTGTAAGGTTTCTGGCCCTTTTTGGGAAACGGAGGCATCACTTGAAGTGACTTGATGAATGCAGTGTTGATGATCTTGTATTGCTCCAGTTTGGAAGAGCCTGGCCCATTTCTCGCACCGCCACTCGGTGACACTTTCAACACAAGCACTTCCTGGCCCGGGTTGAACGCATAGATGGTGGCGACGATGGATTCGTCCAACAAGTTGGTGATCTTGACCTTAAGGTTGATCACCTGATCCAAGTTGTTCATGAGGATGAAGAGAGAAGAACGTCGGCGGAAATCCAAGGAATTCGGAAGATGTGGCGATACACGCAGCTATCGAGCCAATATGGATGGTTTACAGGCCGGTTTTGGTGGTGAAGAGTAGACCAGGAGATCAGTATATTTGGCTAAATTTATGCCGGACTTGGTGTACGCAGACCTGATGCACCTACGACTATCAGGTTCGGGGTGATGCAAATAAAGAGTAGAGAGAAAATCTAGATGAAGAAAATTAATTAAAGAAGGTAAATTATTCGACTTGAGTTGAGTTTTAGTTTTGCTTATCAAACTCTAATACGTTTCACTGTATTGGCTCCCGGTCTCAGATGGCATGCACTTCTCAATTTTGACAGAGATTTGGCATGAAGGAGGAAAGAAGAATGCTACAATGAGAAAGAAAAAATTGAAAAAACATAGGAAAATAAAAAATTACATAATTAGAGAAAATAAGAGACCCCATTGAAGTTAATCCAAAATTATCCTTCGTCACAGAGAATGCACCTTTAATTTACCCCCACGCCCCACATGCCCCTCCATTCAAGTGCCTTAGCAACCAGGATCTTATTCGATGTCCCGCACGTGAAGCCTTCAACACCCAACACGTGAATTGCTATCAACAGCCAACAACCACTTAACCCACCAACCAACACCAACCAAAAAAACTAAATTCTCCTTGCAATGGGTCTATACATCCCCACCAACAAGCTCGAGAATTTGAAGCTTTACAAGTATTCCTCCGAGGACCACTCGCTCATCTCTCGTTACATCTTGAAGAGATGGTGGAATTACTTTGTTAAGATCTTCCCATTGGACATGGCTCCCAATGTGATTACATTACTTGGCTTGTTTTTCATCATTGCCAATCTCCTCTGTGTGTTCTACTACGATCCATGGTTGGACTCTCCTTCGCCCCGTTGGTGTTATTTCTTTTATGCTTTTGGTTTCTTCATGTACCAAACTTTTGATGGGTGTGATGGCTGCCACGCCAGAAGAACCCAGCAGAGCGGCCCATTGGGCGAGTTGTTTGACCATTCCATTGATGCCATCAACACAACCTTGGGCACGATTGTTGTTGCATCCACTTTCCAACTGGGTTATGGATGGATGCTCTTACTAGGTATCTTTGCTTCCACATGCAATTTCTACACTTCAACCTGGGAGGAGTACCATACTCATACTTTATACTTATCGCAGTTCAGTGGACCTGTGGAGGGAATCTTGATCATCTGCTTGGTTTTCATCGTAACTGGCTTGTTTGGTCCAGACATCTGGCAATGGACCTTATTTGACTTGGACTTAACGTCCTTGGGCCACGGCTTTGGTGTGGTAAGCATCTCTACCGGTAACGCAAGTACCCTTGCGGGTGTGGCACAGTTGTATTTCAATGTGGCCTCGGCCGTGGGCAATGTGGCCAAGAAGTACAAGTCTGATAAGAAATTGCTGTCTCTTGCCGTGAAGACCGAGATCCGGGACGCCAAGAAGGGTTTGATTCCATTTTTTGCTTACTTTGCTTCTGTCTTTGCCTTTGTTCTCATCTACCCTCAAGCCTTGTACAAGTATGCCTTTCCACTTGTTATCTCCGTGGGTATGACCATTGCCTTCTGCGTGGGCAGAATCATTTTGGCTCATTTGACGTTGCAGGAATTCCCATTCGTACAGCCTCCAGCATTCTTGCCATTGCTCCAGATTACCCTTGCCAAGTTCTTGATTACTCTTTATGGCTATGACGAGGCCTCAACTCTTTGCGGAATCTTGTGGACTGGAGCAGGTTTGACCATTGGCATCCACGCTTCATTTGTGGTTGATATCATCTCGGATATCACCCAGTTTTTGGATATCTACGCCTTGTCCATCAAGCATAAGAAGGTTTAAAGACAATCTAGAATTTTGATTGAGACTTTAGAAACCAAAGGTCTGCTTGCAGAATTAGTAATCTTAACAGACTTTTGAATTGAAAGAAACACTTACTGTTTCATCATATCCTTCTAAAAACTAGATAATACGTGTGTTCATTTGATCCTTATATATACAAGTCAATCGTGACATTTAGACATTCTGAAAGACTTAGGCAGTCTTCTCGGCGTAAGCTCCCTCGGAGCCTGGAGCCAACACCTCTTGGGCAGAATGCTGCAAAGACATCTCCTTTTCCATCTCTTGCAACTGGGTCTCAGCCAAAATGGCCAAAGCCAATGGAACACCCAACAACAACACGGAGGAGGTCACACCCCACAACAAAGCACCTCCCTTGTTCAATGCACAAGTGGTGTAGCTCTTGACGGTGGAAACGGTGTCGTAAATCTGACTTCTCTGGTTTGGAGGAACAATGTCTTTCAAGGCGACGATTCTGTCATATATGGTTTCATTTTCGATGTCAAAGTCGTCCTCGAACTCGGAGTCGGACTCAAAATCGGACTCGTTGAAAGCTTCTGGAGCAGCGGTTTTCTCGAACTGAGTGGCGGTCTCGTCGTCAACCTGTGTCAATTTAACCATGATGTATGGGGTAGTGGAAGGTTTACGTGGTGCTCACTATATGAGCAACTACTCGAAAATTTTATCGACATGCGCACGACTCGGTATTGATATAGCGGAGAGGTAAAAACTTAAAGTTTTACAAGTAAGCATGATTTAATTTTTTTTATTGAATTGAATTGAATGAATAAAATGCTAGCTATAAAGTGACTCGTCATATTCCACTTGTGGGATGTTATCGAAGGCAAGCGAATATCCCAAGTACAGCATCTGACTGGGGTACTTGCGCATGTTGTAGAACTGTAGAAGTGACCGCAATGCGATTTCCTGGTCAAATGAGTTATTAAAGTCACACTCAAGATCCTTGCCGCTTAACCAGTCGTCTTTGAGCGAAAGCTTCAAGTGAAGGTAAATGAGCGAGATCACATCCATGTTGATGGCTCTCCACTTGCGACCTTGGTATGGAATGAGCTTCTTGAAGATCTTGAGGATTGGAATACGGAACTCATCATTAATGTAGTTGAGCAACACCACCTTAAGCAAATCCGTACACTTAGTCTCGTTGAAGACGAAGATCCGCTGCGATATGTTCTTGAGCATGATCTTATTAGTCACATTCAAGAGGTTGGTCAAGATGAAGCAGAAGTTCTCATTAAACTTCGTAATATGTACAAAATTCTGGTTGTTTTCGTCAGTTGTATGTGGAAGCTTCCCAATCGGCGTCTTGTTAATTAATTCAATGGGCCCCACGGATGGGACCTTTCCATTGCAATTATTGAAAAATTCAAACTGTGGGATGTTGATAGCAGGATTCATAAGCTTGTTCTGTGAAGTGAGAATATCGTATGGCGCTGTGCCCTTATTGAACTCCTCAGAATCCTGCAATTCTGTGTTGTTGAAGCTGCATCCTAAGAGGTTGACGAAAACACTGAAGTACTGCTGATCAAAGAGCAATGAGGTGAAATATTGATACTTAATAACATGACTGATCTTGAACCACTTCATCAACAAGTTAAGAATTGCCGAACTCGCTTTGAGTGCTATTTCTTTCAGCAGTACCAATTCAAGCTGATAGAGAATAGCGAGTTGGACCTTATTTGTCAGAGTGCCTGATCCTCCAAATCTGTTGGAAAAGGCCGTATCGGGATCAAACTCCTGCTCTGCGTTCTTGAGATTAAAGTCAAATTTATTGCTCTTTATCACTCCAAGTAATACCTCCACCAACCCATGCAAATGTGTGAGTGTAGCCGCATAAAACTTTTCAATGCGGCGAAGAGTATGAGTCTCCGATTCATGCTGTGGATCTTCTGCGTTTAAAATTTCTTCCTCGATGTTGGTCGGTTTTTCGACTTCAGAATATTGGTCGACGTTTCCTCTTTCCTGTGCCATGAACCGACGCCTCTCCTCCCACGAACGCTTTATAGAGTAACTCTCGTAGACTGCGTTTTCCAATAGGTCTGACGCCTCAAGAATTGCTTCGGGAATTTCTTGGTTGTCCCCCGATGGATACACAAATGGCATTCCTTGATTGACGTGGTACAGTTTTCTAATTTTCTCGCCGCCAGACATGAAGTCCGAAGGAGTGCTTGGAGGAGAGGGCACTGGAGTGGCGATGTGGACGGTTTGAATAGGTAACTGACCGAGAACAGTATGTGATTTGTTCGTCCTGGGCATCTCAAGGAGATTTGACAAAGAGTTAGAATAAGTACTCACGGCCATGAAGTTCGCCTCTCTATCTGACGTGGATGAATGTAGTTCCTGAGGTCTATTTGCCAATTTATCTGAGTACAATGGGTACTTGTCCATGAGGTTCTCTCTAAATGTGAAGTAATCGAGGTGAGAACATGTGAGCTTGTTATTGGACAAATCTTTCCTATCTTTGTTCTTGATATCGTGCTTTTCAGCCACAAATTTGTCAACCTCTTCCATGTGGGCATGGTCACCGAATTCTAGGAGGATTAACTTCCATGTAATTAAGAGCACATTTCTTATTCGTGACACCGGACTGGGATACTGGTTCCACTTGTCGATAAACTCGACTGTCGCTTGTAGGAGGTCAGACTTTTCTATGTGGTCCACAAAGTCTGGCGACACGTTTGATGTCAACGACACGTTGGTCAAGAAATACACGACAGTTAGAAGCTTGAAGTAATTGGAAGCAAAGCTACCAGACAACATGGACACGGAGCCAGACTCCAAGGCCACGTTGCATTGACGAAAACAACTTTTCAAGAGGTCTGTGGCGGTGTGATGCAAGCCACTGGAGATGACATGGCGGCAGTTTTCCGAGATGTTGACGAGTTGATCTTGAGCAGACGAAGTAGAACCGTAAGACCCTAAAACAGCGTAAGTCAAGGCATCAAGTTCCTCAGAGGGAGTTGTTAAGTCAAATTCTCGTAGTGAATCAGGCAACAGTGTGCACTTAGTTGCTAGATCACGAAGGCCGATAATGCTATAGTCAGACGACGTGAACCATTCAGAGAGTTCTTGGTGTAGTGGTGCCAAATCCGAGTACAGGTAATCCAATATTGGCTTAGTGACTAAGAACTGGAGGTATGCGCCGGTGTTGTCGTCACCGGAGCCCCATTTGTTGCCGGACAAGAGTTGGTTGGCTCTTTCGTTTAGTTTCTTCTGGAATGTTTCATCGTATGACGACTCTTTTAATTGTTGTCTGGTGGATGCATCTGGATGGTCAATGAGCTGATCCTCCAATTGGTCGATCAGAATGTTCTGTTCTTGCATGAGATTGGAGGTGAACGAGTTATTATGGAGGTTTAGGTGTAGGGCTGTTTAGTATGAGTAGTTAGATGTAGTACTTAATTAGATGTAGTACGTAGGTAGAAGCAGTTGATAAACATGGAGAGGTAGAGAGGCATGGAAGTAACATGAGGAAATCCCCTAAGGAATTCATTTCATAGCCAACAAGCATTGAAAAATGAATAAAGATTCTTTGTAGCAAATTAAATTATAGTATCCACTCGTGGTCCTAGTGATTCTTAACTTCTCATATATTACACCACCAGCCCAGATGTCTATTCTCTTTAATTATAGAATCTCGAACCATGTCTTTATTAACAATTTGATCCTTGTCTTAATCGCTCAATTAACGCCTAGTAATCTAAAATTCTGTTCAAAGGAGTACTTTGAATGCATTTACTACTTGAGAATACCACATAATAGGAAAAAAAGCACCAGGATGTTAGTAAATGGTCAGAACCTTCAAAAACATAGATAAAACAAAAAAAGAAAATCTTCTAATTGGTAGATATTCAATATAGTGTTTATCGACACCAGTACCCAGAGGTTAGTGACTTAGATGTAGTCCTGTCTTAACTGTGGTCCTGTCTTGACTGTGTCTTGGATGTAGTGCTAAGTTTTTGGATGTGGAGCGAACACCCTTAAATGTAGTACTCGTTGCCTTGAATGTCTCAGTGTTCAAACCCCCTAAAATTATAGTTTGTAGTCTTCCAAGCCCCTTTGAATCCGACAAACCAATGGGTCTAAAAAATACAAGAAGTCAACAACCCGGCCCAGTAAGACTTACACCAAAAAATATTTCTTCGTCTGACACTTCCGGTTTCACTGCGACATTTGCATGGAAAAACGTCCCTGATTCGCACTGTCTCACCTCCATGAAACCCCACCAGCCACCAAGCCCTCCAAACGTGGGGCCCTCGGGGCTTGGGAATCATGGGAACCTTGGAAATCCTGAACAAAATCGTTCGTCCTGGATGGCAATCTTAGTGGCTCGTACATTAGTTCCGGAAATATTGAGGGTGATTACGTCATCGATGGGACGAAAGGGTTCCATAGAGATTTTCGTCATTAGGTGCGGGTCAAATCAGACTCGAGTAGATAAAGAAATGGGATCAGTAACGATAAGACGACATTTACTCATTAAAAGATTCCAACCACTATAATAACTTTCTATTAGCTAGCTCCACTGACCAATACCAGATCATATCAATCCCATGAAAAAAAAATCTCTCATGTCGGAAAATTCAAAGCAACTGTGCCTATTTTGGTCCTATTGATGTCCTATTGTTGCTACGTCATGAGGACATTTCCTGTTCGCACACTTAGCGAAGGTGGAGTCAATGTCCATGACTTCCACCACACCTCCACCACTACTCAACGAACAAAAATTTGCCAAAAATTTGCCAAAAATTCCTTTGCAAAACTCCAACCCATTTATGTGTTCACATTCATTCTCCTCATCTCCTCATCTCGCAGAAAGTGCTAAATTCGCTGGTTAGCAACCTCGTCATTGCTACTGCACTTTTTCCCTGCAGGCAATTGCCCCACTGTAATATGACGGATCTCTAGTCTATGTTCCATATATATAATCTGCCCGGCCCCAAGTGGGTGGAGTAGTCCTGTAAATATTTTGCAACATAACCACAATGTCCAATACTGAGAAATCTTCAACATCAGCCGTGGCCGACTCTCCCAAGTTCCAGTCTTACCTCAATAATGACGGTATCGACGACTTGACTCCAGCCACAAGAAAGCACCGTGTGTCATCTTTGTCGTTATCGGACTTGAACCAGTGGCAGAATGGCTTGACGAAGTTGCTGTCGTCTACATCCCTTAGTAAGCAGGGAAGTCATGCCAACTTGAAAAAGGTGGACTCGTTAGCTAAGTTGCTGAGAAACTCCTCTATCATTCGCAGAAAGAAGAAGACTGTCATTGACCACGAGCGTGTGGCCAGTTATGCTTTCTGCTTCGATATCGATGGAGTCATTTTGCGTGGTCCAAACACCATTCCTGAGGCTGTGGAGGCTATCCGCATGTTGAATGGTGACAACAAGTACAACATTAAGGTTCCATCTATCTACGTGACCAACGGAGGTGGAAAGCCCGAGCTGCAGAGAGCAGAGGATTTGTCTAAACGGTTGAAGACGAACATTCGTATTGACCAGATCATCCAGGGCCACACCCCAATGAGAGATTTGGTGCCATTGTTCAAGAATGTGTTGGTTGTAGGTGGTGTTGGCAATGTGTGTAGAAACGTTGCCGAGTCCTACGGCTTCAAGAATGTCTATACGCCTTTGGATATCTTGAAATGGAATCCAGCCGTGTCACCTTACCACGACTTGACTGAGGAAGAGCTTGTGTGCTGTAAGTCTGATGTGGACTTTTCCAAGGTATCAATCGATGCCATCTTGGTGTTTGCCGATTCCAGAAACTGGGCTGCTGACCAGCAAATTATTTTGGAGTTGCTTTTATCCAAGAACGGTGTCATGGGTACCGAGTCCAAGGCGCAGGGTGAGGGCCCTGAGATCTACTTCGCCCACTCTGACTTCATCTGGGCAACAAACTACAAATTGTCCAGATATGGAATGGGTGCATTGCAGGTTTCTATCGCTGCTTTGTACAAGGAGCACACCGGCCATGAGTTGAAAGTGCATAGATTTGGCAAGCCACAGGCTGGTACCTTCAAGTTTGCCAACAAGGTGTTGAGTAAATGGAGACAGGGTATGTTGGATGAGCACTTGAAGAAGTTGAGTGTCAACGACCCTAACGCCAGTCAGGCCGACATCTTGGTCAACGAAGACGGTGAGGAGTTTATCAACCAGGCCAAGTTGGAGTCTGGTAACTATTCTGACGATGAAGAAGAAGACAGTGATGGTCAGGCCATTGGCAAATTGGGCGAGTTGTCTTTGCAGGACAAGATCACATTGCAGATGCCTCCCGCCTCCACCGTATATTTCGTTGGAGATACGCCGGAATCGGACATCAGATTCGCCAACTCTCACGATGACTCTTGGTTCTCCATTCTAGTCAAGACCGGAGTGTACCAAGATGGCACTGTTCCAAAATACAAGCCCAAACACCTTTGTGACAATGTGTTGGAAGCCGTGAAGTTTGCCATTGAGCGTGAGCACGCAAAGGAGTTGGCAGAGTGGAATGAGACTGCCACCGAAGATGAGAACATCAGCAAGGTTTCTTCCAAGATCAACTTCAACGACTTCATTATGACGCCTAGCGAGAAGAAGGCCCAGGAAGAGAAGGAGAAGGTCAAGAACACAAAGAATGTTGATGAGCACGAGGCAGTTGCCGTGCCCGATGTGCTTAGTGCACAACTTGATAAGCTCAAGAATGTGGGAGCATAAGACCGTTCATTTCAAGAAAACTTCAAATATTAATAAATACCAAGAGATAGGATTAGGAGTAAGTATAAAGTAGATATATCTAATTTGAATATTAATCTATTTGTATATCCAAATGAGTCTTCTTACTAAACGAAACTAATAATCATTAATCCTTAATAAGACACACATTAGCATATTAGTAAAACAACAATATTTTCAAGACCAGCGACACAAGACAGTTTGACTATTTAGTCTAAGTATGAATTTGTTACACTGATGTGTCTCCACAGTTCATTAACTAATTTCCCAAAACTCATCTCTACCTACACATACCGCGACTCACAACAACATCATGGATTCGTACCAGGCCAGGATTGAAGACCTAAATAGCGACATTCTGCTTTCACAAGCAGAGAATATCTTCAGAACAACCATCGACTCGTCGTCGTCCAATCTCAGCGACCCCCGTGGCATTGGCGAGGAATTAGCCTATCTCAAAGAGTTCTGCTCCAAGCTTAAGTTCCAATACTTGGAACAGGAGACCAGAGACAAGTTTCTTCGGCTTCTTCTAATTGAGGACAACCATAACGTCTCCGATGAGGAATTAGACCGTATAGTTAAGGAAAACGTGGAGTTGAAGCAGGCACTCAAGCAACTCAAGTCAGAAATGGAGAATGTACTCGAGAGTAGTGAATCTACGGCCGAGGACGTAGTCAAACTCTCTCAGGCGTATCAATCTAGGCGCATAGAGGTAGATCAGGCACTTGCAGACGTTGAGAATCTCCAGAACGAGTTGGATTCGTTATTGAAAGTGCCCGAAAACGAGAATCATGTAACCCTCTTCAATGTCAAGCGATTGATTGATACCGAGGATATTGGACTTGACCAGGCGATTGAAATAGCAGAAAATGAGGTTGTGCTGGAAAAGAGGGCATTGTCAGACTTGACCGGTGCTATTGAAAGGGCGCAAGATGAGGTTTCTACGAAAGATACGTTTATAGCTAATCTCCTGGAGAGTTTGGCTCGATTACAGACGTTGGTGGAGCAGGAGGAGCAGAAACCTAAGCAGAAGATTGAGCCCAAACAGGCTTATGCTCAATGGCTTCGAGACCTCAATTCCATGGTTGAAAAATTTGTTCCTATTGAGATCAAGATCGAGATAGAGAAGGAAGGTGGAAGTGGTGGAGCAACAACAAGCACCACCATCAGCATCGCAAATACCAAGTTGAAGATAGACCGACAGATGAATATTTTACAATGCACCAATTCAAAGGTCACTTCTCGGCTCATAGCAGAAGTGAATTGTGCCGAAGAGGATCGGAAGTTCTGGCGACTTTCGCAGCTACTCAGCGAGATTATCTTTGAGCAGTGAGGGAGGATTATATGGATTCTAATAGGAAACTTTTTGTTGTCATTTAAGATTCTATTCAAATTTTTCCGATTCTTTTCTGTCTATTGTCTATCTCCAGTACTTTCATTTTCCTCGCCATTTCCTTCCGATTTAATCGCTCTATCGGTCCTTGCTCTATCTTCCTGTCCAAACCACATGCCGCGGATATCATCGCCTGTATCCTCCAACATATAGTGGGGAAAATATCCACTCTATTACACCATGGCTCTAGGATCAGTAATCGCCGATTCTGCCCCTCCATTCGCTGCTTCGCCGTTTGAAAATAGAACATCCGCCGTGGATAATCTCCTCAACTTTATTGAGAGTGAGTATAAAAAGGGCAACCAAACAGTCACCAAGGAAAAGTACAGGGCCCTCTTGGAGATCCAGAAAAAGCAGAAGTTGCTTGTGGCCAAAACAAACAACAAAGATAGCACAAATAGCCTGAAACACGGTCTCGCGTCACCGCCACTACCCAAACCGTTGTATCCGCCGCTTTTCTCCAAGTTTAAGCTTCCGAATCCTCCAGTGAAGCCAATAGAACGCCGCCATCGTCGCAAACAGAAGAAACTCACGTTCAAATATATCGAGTCGGTAGTGATTGCCATTTTGGAGACTCTCGCTAACATCTTGGACAACCTTCATCTCTTTTCCAAGTTTCCCATGTTTCCCAAGGTTTTGACCAATGTGTTGCAACACACCAACCGATTGTGGGTACTCATATTGGTGTTTTTGATCCGTAAAACCGTATCGCAGCTCCTCAATGTGATTCGGAAGGAGAAGAAGGTTAACACGGAGTTGAACATCTTGAAATCTAACACTAACTCCAAGCTTTTGGAGGAAGAATCAGAAGACAACGATTCCAACATCTTGCGCAAGTACGAAAAGGTGATCAGAGACTTGAAGTTCGACAAAATGATGCTCAAGATAGAGCTCATAGGAAACTTTTTGGACTTGTCATTTAACATCATCGAGCTCTACGACTTCCCGGTGCCTACTTGGTTTATGAACACGTTGAACTTTGCCAGCATGGCCATGACCATCTACAGAATGAACAAGGACGACGAATATGTGGATGATGATATCACAGAAGACTTGATCTAGTGCGAGTGTTGCTGGCCAAATAGAATGTGTAGTCAAGTTTTTGCTACTTTCTCTGTATACTGTATGCGGACTGATCTCTACAAACCCACCACTAAGACCTCCACTAAAGCCAATAAAATAATGTCAATTGCTGCCCAGTTGGCTGAAAATGATGCCAGATTACGAGATGCAAGTGTCCGTCTCCTGAATATGTGTACGCATGCTTCAGCGTCCGATATCCTCGATGATATTGAGTACAAGAAACCAGATTTAGAATCGTCCAAGAAATCTGAGTTTGCTGGTCTTTCACTATTCCAGTTGAATGCTCAACTTCAGGATACAGATGCTGCCATCAGCCAGCTTAACGATATTTGGCTCACCAAGTCTCTTATCCAAGAAATCCGTATGCTGTTCAATCCTGTTGGAGATGATCACTACTTATGCGATAAAAACGAACTCTACAGCATTTTACTTGGTATAAAGAAACTCAAAGAGCGTGTGGGTGCATTAGCCACGAAGAATTTAGCTATCAGCCCCGCTTTGCAGGCTTGCGCCCATGATTTGACTCGAGACTTCTCGCTCCAATTAAAAGCATTGCTTCAGGTGTTTCTTCCTAGTGGAAATAGCACCAATTTCACTATAAGGAACCAAATTGACGTCAATGGCTCTACGTTTCTGTTTCCAGACTATATAAAACTTGCTTCGGAGTACGAGGCATTTGCGTCAACAAACGATATCACTGAAGAATTGAACAAGAACAAAGCTCATTGGGACCTGGCCATTTTGGACCGGTTGATCCAGAAAAGAAACTACCTCGACATGGAAGCCACAGAACACACATCCACCATTGTTCTCACAGATGCGTTGCCGCCTCGACGCTTTCTCTCTAGGAACTACTTCCAGTCAATGCGCAATTTCGTAGCTTTCATAAATGGGCTTCACAACCAGACATTCAAGAACTACTACTCCACCAAGATTTCCAACAATTTGGTGGAGGTTGTGTCAGAAAACATCAAGACATTCATGGACAACAAGCAGCAGCTCACTGAAGAATTGGTGGAGACTTTGGATTTTTTCTCCAAGAACGGGTGGAACATGCCTATTCGCAATACCTTCAACTCGCTAGACAAGATCCTGGAAGGCTTACAGAGCTTATATGTTGGGTGGGTAACTGACAAATACATCAACGAGGTTCGGGAGGTGTTCAATGGGCCAAGTTACGATACCAACCTCAGTCTGTTGAAAGATGTGGCCGACGAGGTTCAGCCCGTGCAAGCACAGGGTACAGACAACTGGAGCCAGGCAAGTGATGACTGGAATGAGGAGGGAAATGACTGGGACGATTCCTGGGGCTCGGAAGACGAGAAGAATGATTCTGAATTGGAAGGCGACAAAGCCGAGCCCAATGCGGAAGAAATGTCAGAACCCGAGGGCGACGACTGGGATGAGAATTGGGATGATGGCTGGGATGATGATACAGCAGCTAACCCCGTAAAACCAAGCAAACTTTCCAAAATTAAGAAGGTAAAACCTTCGACGACTAAGCCATCGCCCTCCAAGCAGATCAGTATCAAGTACAGTCAGTTGCCATTCAAATTCAGTGTCATTCTCTCCAAATTTGCCAAGGAGTCTAACAACGCAGACCCTCGTGATATCTTGGACACTATTGGAGCATTGAGTGTGGTGTCCTATCCTCCACTCGACGAGCTGTTCTTGCTCTTGAATGACTTGCAGAGAGTCAAGACAGGGTCAACTCATTTGAATGAAATTGCCGAAGAGGCGTGGGACCATGTCAAGCAGCACTTGTTCGACGAGATCACTAATATCATTACCAACATCGATTTCTCCAATAGGGACTCAACCCCCGATTACGGCAACGACAACTCGCCCATGAACCGTGGATCACAGACTCTCAAAAGATTGGTCGGTAAGCAGTTTGACAAGCAGCTTGCGGCTACCAACACAGAATTGTTCAAGGTTTTCATCATGGAACTCTTAAACTATATCAACAACCTTGTGCTTGAGATTATTGTCAGCAGTGACGAGATATCAGAGTATCAATCGGAGAAGTACACCAAATTCATCGAGAGCTTACATCAGTGGGAGGCCGAATATTTGGCTAGGGTCGACGAAGAGACTGTCAATCTTGCTACATACAACAAGACCAAGCAAGCATTGACGTTGATCAACAGTCACTTGAAAGACATCATGGAGTATTTCTATCAGGGTGAGCTCTACGATTTCACTACAGAGGAATTGATCAAGGTCATCAAGAGTGTATTTGTTCCCAGTGACTTAAGAGAGAACTGTATCGGAGACATCATCGAGATCCGGAACAGTTAAGAAAACCCCTATTTCGATAGTCCCGGTGGCCCCGGCTGGCCAGAAACTTAGTTTACCACCAGACCTCCGTTGATCTTCTTTCCTGTCTTGGAAATAGTGTTGTACACTGTGTCGTAGTCGACAGTATCAATGGTGGTGACATCAACTGTCTGGGTGTCCAAGTTCGTTTTGGTGTCTAGCACGCCGTCCAATCTTCCCAATGCTCTGGAAACGGCATTGGAACATCCGGAACATGACATGGTGACGTCGAAGTGGTATTGGTGAGGCATTTTTGGGGAGAGAAGCAAGACTATCAATGGACCTTTAAGTATTTGTCCGAAATACGCACAAATATCTCATCTACTGCACACTAACTGTGGATCCAGAGGTGACAATCGGGAGTTGATTCGGCAAAATGGCCCTGTTATCTGCTGATCAAGTGGGTGGTCATGGTGGCGTGTGTTCTAGAAGGTCTAGTTTCCATTTTTGACACTTTTCCAATTTGGCCACTTGGGGTGCCCAATTGAGATGTGCGGAGACTATATGGAAGCATGACTGAATATGAGGTCAATTAGCCATGAAAAAAGTAACGGAAAAGGAAAGGAAAGACAATAACGTTTACTTTGAAAGACATATCCAAAGGTGTGAAAATTTTATCGTTACAAAAGAAAAAAGAATACATCTGTCTCTCGATCGTCTTATCAATGGACATTACCTCATTTCTCACCTGAAACCTAAATTACTAAGTGCCTGACCACATTTTGACCACGATTTCCTAAATGTCTAGAAGTTACCACGTCAACTCGCCGCATCTACTTGCTACGTTACACCAGGAAAATTGACACCTCTGCAAAAATTTCCCCACCCCGGAACTACTAAGGGTCTGTTCCACGTTTTTGTTTTTTGCCTCCTGGTCACTAACCTTGGAACTGGTCAACGCACGACCCCCCTCTCTATATCTTATCAGCATCTGCTAAGGATGTGCATATCTATCACTAACTTTAATATTCCATATGTTCGGGCCATTTTCCTTGTTGAAGTATGTACCTGTGGCATTGACATTCTGACAGGCTGTTCAGATGCTTCTGAGTCATCTAAGACGTTTTTTGCGGATTGCATCACGCTACCTCAATTCTGTTATCCTGTCTGTCCTCTCATCTAATACTAACTATCAGCTGGGCCGTTTCAACAGTCTACCCTATTTTTGCTTCTTACAGAGCATATGACGGCTATGCCACACTCGCAGGGAAATCTGCTGCTTCTACAGTCAATATTGGCGGTGTCAGCATCCCGTTAGGAACTATGTTGAAGAGAGCCACCACCTCCGAGTCCTCTATCGAGGAAGACACGCTTAACGCCCGCCTAGTGACTGTACAAATGTGGATGATCTATTGGATAGTCAATGGTTTTGTCCGTGCTGTGGAATCGGTGTTGTTTCTCCAGTATTTGCCCTTGTATTCTGTGGCAAGACTCTGCTTCTCAATTTGGTTAATTGCCCCTATAGTCTTGACACGAACACGTCAGCAGAAACAGCTGTTCGTCAGCTTCAATGAGATACAAACTGAGTGGGTGTCGTTCTCGCAGCAGGGCTGTGGGTTGGTATATTTCCGCTACGTGAAACCACTCATGGAGGGTCAGCTCTCGTTCCTCTATGATTTGAAGGTAGATGAGATCTTGGGTTACGCCAGTAAGGCTCTTACAATCCCTTTTCTTAAGCTCGCCATGGCCACCAGGGGCACAACTACTGGACTGGACAGTGCTGGTAATACTGGCCCCAGTACAGGAGTTCCATCTTCTGGAAATGGGGGTGCAACCAGTGGATCTGGTTTCTCGTCTTTTGGAGTTGGCGAAGGCGCGAATTACGCCCAGGCTTTTTCCACGTTTTCCACGTTCTCCAAAAGCTACTTCCCAAGCCGAGGGGTGGACAGTCGAGAGGTGGAGGGAAATTCGGCAACGGATGATTTTGACGAGTACGAACAGGTAGATGCACCTTCTTTGAATTCTTCAGTGGCTGGATTGAAGAACAGAAGCGCTTCTGGACAAACAGAGCAGCCTGAGCAGGGTAAGGGTCGCTGGTTCTGGTAACTGGCTATAGAATGGGCAGGGACGAGTCCCCTTGATTTGGATATCTAGTTGAAGGTACTATATGTTATTCTTGAAAAGTGTAGAAGCTTTTTGATGTTCTGGTGTTCTTGATTTATCTATGTACATGCCTACAACTCCAAGTAGCTGGAAACTAACTTCCTGTCTCCAATCGCCTCCTCTTGAGCCCGAAGACGCTCAAGTCTTTCCCCGTGAGACTTCTTGTTCTTGCTGGAAACAAAGATGTCTGCCAAAACAGGCTTCTTGTAGATTCCGTCAAAGGATTCATTAGGCTTATGCTTGTCGGATCCTTGTGCCGTAACCATCTGCATAGCGCTGGTCTGGTCTCTTCTGAACTTACGGGCATTGTCCACCACATGCTGAGGCAACTCGGGCCACACAAATGGCTCGGCCATGTCAATGGTCATCTTCTTATATTGAGGACCTCTGAACCTGGCGTGGTCATCCATGCCTCGAGTGAAGCTGGCATGCAATAACTGCACGGTTACATTCAAAGCTCTCAAGCCATACACGTGCCACAAGTAATCTCTCAAGTCCATTTTGTTGAAGTTTCTAGGGACCAAGAACTTGGCCTGATATGGGGTATGTTTGGCGTTGGGTCTCAACAAACACACACGAGCTTTGGGGAAATACACTTTCTTATCTCCCACCTTGAAATGCGGAAGACCCTGGGCCAATTCATCCTGGAACTTCTCGTAGTTTCTTCTGGAGATTTCATCACTCTTGGTCTTAAACTTGATAGGCACTGGCTTGCCGTGTTCAATGTACTTTCTTCTGATCTCGGCAGCAGGAAACATGGTGTCCGTGACCTCCAGAGAAAGCAACGGCTTTCTCTCCTTTCTAAAGCCGTATCTGGGTTTCTCCAACTGGACATCATCAATGTTAACCTTGGGGTAATTCTTATGGTTAGCCTTGTAATGCACGAACCTC
>Ga0160505_100165_pt1 | contig 49349 bp, 25 predicted proteins | sample DIDeMG_FD_108225 | JGI IMG/M metagenome (GOLD analysis project Ga0160505, IMG submission 108225) | Enriched chicken feces microbial communities from UW Madison campus, WI, USA - DID2874_E49_Stillage MG | ecosystem: Host-associated > Birds > Digestive system > Large intestine > Fecal ... | reverse complement strand
TTTTTTTTTTTTTTTTTTTTTTTTTTTTTTTTTTTTTTTAAATTTTTTTTTTTTTTTTTTTTTGTTTTCCCAGAAATACAAGTTGGATTAAATTATTGTGGATGTGTATACATTACTGAATAGTATTAATGCTAGTGAATCCAAAAGAGTGCTTGAGGACAAAAAAAAATAAGAAAAAAAACAAGAAAAAAAATTGAATAAATAAATAAAATAAAATAAAAAAATGAATAATGAATGAAAGTGAGATCCGTTACAGAATCTAATTTAATCTCAGTTTAAGTTTGACCTTCGGTAGAGCCGGTTGAGAAGGATTAGTATCAGTTGACGACGATTCATTTGGTGCAGTACTCGAGGCGGCGCCGGACGTGGAGGCAAAATCTCCTGTACGGGATTTGTCAACAGCCAAACCTGCCGTAGAAAAACCTCCGGTAGAGATGGTCGAGGTTTCCACGACAACTGATTTAGTCAATAGTTCAGGGTTTGATTTAACTGCAGCTGGGAGACTATCAGAAGATCCAGACTTCTTTCTTTTCGTAACGCCAGCGCCTGAGGCAACACCCGATGTATGAGTGGATAACTTGATCTTGGGAACAGCTGGTTGTACGGCACTCGCTGCTGCGGCAGAGCCGGTTGCTGTCGCAACCCCTGCTGGAAGTTTGATTTTGTGAGACTTTTGTTTCTTGAGGGTCGTCGTAGAAGGTATCTCCGATTTGACGCCATGTCCTCCATTTTTAGTAGGACTAGTAGCTTTCTTGGCGACAAAGGAAATTTTTGGAAGAGGACGAGGGCCACCGTCTGCTGGACCGCTATTCGCATTGGTAGTCCCATTGCGTTTGTTAAAGGCAAACTCTCGCTTGATAACAATGTTGAACCTCTGGCCCCGTATCGCGCGCAGTCTCATCAACTTAGGAGTCTTAAGGTCAACAATGTAGGAATCCTTCTTTGGGAAAACAGCGCTGCTTATATCGAGAAGGCGACGTTTATCATACAAAGAAACTCGTTTGCTGTTGATAGCGCCCCAGAGCTCATATTTTAACACGCTGTTTCGATCCATTTGCCGTTTCAAAAGTTCGAGAGCACCTTTGACTGTGGAACGTGCTTGCAAATCATGGCGCACATCCTTAGTCACCGATGAGTCCTCAACAACCAAAAACGAACCCATAGCTCCTTGTTGCTGACCACTTCTTCCAGTATTTCTTGCCTTTAACCGTGGCTTATAATCACCACGCAGAGCAAGCCGACCAAGAGTGTTATTAAGCGCATTAACCAGCCCCGCCTTCACGAATTCAAAGTTGTCGAATGTGATGGTAGAAAAAAGATAATGCACCACAGCTTTATTATAAATGCCTCCAAGGTTAAGTAAGCTCTGGAATGCACTGATGCGGACTTCGCTATAGTTTCCTGGTTTGGTATATTGGATAAGCTCATCGAATTTCACCGGCAAATAACCTCTCACCCAAAGGCGTTCTTTTTGTTGAATAGCTGTCGTCGTGATCATATTGTGAACAGAAGGAAGCCACCCATCCATTCTCAGGCATCTCTCAATTTCATCAATTGCCTTAGCTACAAATGAATCTGTTTCAAAGTCACCCTCCTCTAAGGACGGCTCAAAGTTATTATTACTCAGAGCGTTCACGATTGCGGTAATCAGATTGCAGACGTAAAATGAGTCCGAAAATGGGTTGCTGGAGTTGTCATTATACCGCAAAAGGTCAAGCAAAAAATTGCAAACCTCAACAGGACATTTGCCAAAATTATCTCTAATTTGTGATAGAGCCATGGGAATTGCCTTCTGGATGAAGTATGTAGGAAAGTCGGAAAAGTTATTCGCGGCCGGAATAGTTGAGTTTTCAAAACAAAACAAAGTCTGGAATGCTTTAACAAGATGAAACTTTCCAATAAAATTCAAATCTTCTATGCCGCATTTTGCTAGTTGGTGTGCTGCCTCAACTCGAATACCGTAGTAATATCGCTTGTCCATAAGCGTCTTGACAAGAATTGAGGAGTACAACCTTGAAGGTTTAAGAGACCCAAAGTATCGGACAGCATCATGCTGAGCAACCACGTCTCTATCTTGCTGCAATTGTGAGGCAAACATGTAGTCAGGTTGATTGATATAAAGAAGACAAATCCATTCAAAGTCTGTATCAACACGAATCCACTCAAAAGCTTCGTTCATCATTTTTTCTTCTTCTTCTTTAGTCCAGTCTTCAAGTTTCCATTCTTCCATCTGTTGGTCACTCTGAAGCACATCACCTAGACAATGAAGAAGAATTCCATCTAAATCAGCATCATCAGCAGTATCAATATTCAGAACATCGACATGTTCCTTTTGTTTCTTGCTTCGTTTTAGTCGCTTATACTTTGTGTTGTACTGAATATCAAGCTTTGTAAATGGTTCTTTGAGATCAACAACATGCTCGTAGGGGGTTCCGTCAGCTTCATGAATACGGATTGTCATAGGACCCTTAAATTGGTTAGTTAGAGGTTAAATTTAAATCAAGCAATCAAAATAATGAACATACGGTAAACAAAGGCTGAATGGTTGATTGTGGATCGCGATGGATGTTATGCTGAGAGTCTTGAATAAAATGTTCATCATTTAATGGAAGTGCCGCAATTTCGGTAGTTTGCACTTGTCTGATACCCATTTCGATGAACATTCGCTTTTTGTTGAAGCGCTGGGTAACACGGAAAATGGGATAGCCAGACCCGAACACCCATTGATTGAAAAATACGTCAAGCTTGTTGTGTCCAACCCTTTCACACACCTTGATGAAATGAGCGGTACTTAAGGAGGAGTTAGATAAATCACCAGACATTCCCTGGAGAAGGATCTTTGGAATAGCTCGTGACAAACCTAGAGATTTATCGGTCTTGGTCATGCGCCGATCTAAAATGAATAGCACCACAGGTGCCTTAAGCTGGAGAAAGGAGAGCTCGTGATCTGTCAATGGAAATATTAGATTGGGAGACGCCAATGGTGGCATTCCAATATCGCGGTTACAGATTTCTTCAGATAATTTTTTGATAGCAAACCGGTACTCATTGTTACCAATAAGCTTTTTCAAGAAGCAGAGGCCCATATAACCAGCTATACCAAGAACAAGCCATAAGTCTTCCCATCTTTTTGGCAAAATCGAGATGCCTATCCATTGCGATGCAATAGCCACCGAAAATTGTTTTGGTGCAGAAAACATGGGCTCAATAACATCTGGAGGATAGAGCAGTTTGTCATCACAGATACACAAGCCAACAGAGTTGGAAAATTGTGTAGTAGCATCACTAACAAAACAAAATGAAAGCGACGGAAACGGGTATGACCCAAACTCTCGCGAATAGTACTCGACAACCTTGTTGACAAAAATGCAAGTGTTTTGCACTTCCACAGTGCGATCTGGGAATCCATAAATACTGATAGGGACAGATGTGTCTTCTTCAAGATCGTCCATATCCCGTACTTCGTCCTCCTTGAAATCTGGAAGAGGGATTTGAACAAAAGGACCAAGAGCAAATCCAATATGTTGTGCGCCCATTGGACTAAGGATTTCAAACGACACGACCTTCTTGCAAGAGTCATGCGGGTGGGCTATTTCAGTTGGCGCAATCTCGGCACTAACTAATACTAAATCAGTTTCATTCATCTCATCTTCGTTACTAGCATCTTCTTTAGATTCGTTACTGTCTTCGTCATCTTTGGAAGACTTGATCCGGCCAATGTCACCCACAGTGCGAGCCATTGAGATTTCGAACTGCCAAGTGCAAAGCTCCCAGACACCATCCATGCAGGGTACCCAGCTGGAAGTAGCAAGACCTATTGGCGAGTTGGTGGTATATGCATGCCAAAATTGCTTTCTGATATTACTGTTCTTGCCACCTATAAAGTTAAAACCAGTTGTAGGTTCAACGAGAGAAAATTCGACCTTAACAGTGATAGTACGAGCTTGAGAATTTTTATCACCAAGAGCCTCAGCAGCTGCAGCCACTGCTGCAGCAGACTGTTTTGATGTTGATTCCACACTCCCAGGAATCTCTATCACAAGCTCGCCAGCTGGTGGTTGATGTTTAGGCGACGTTAACGGCTCTAACTTTTTCGCGTACATATGATGCTGTGTGATGTCGGAAGATTTTGGAAGCTCGATATCCGATGCTGACTCCTCAATATAATAGGAACAGCTTTTATTTTCAATTTGCACATCGTTAATCATGCATTGACGTGAGTTCAGTCTGATTTGCTTGATACCTGGACGCGTTAACACGACAGACAACTCGGTGAAGCCATAAAGCGCGCGATGGTACAGATCAACATCAACTGACACTCGTTGATGAACAACTTTGTACTGTCTAGGTTCAGTAGCATCGGTCATTGTGTAAATATGAGAATCAGTAGATGTACGTAAAAAATTAACTGGCGTTGAAGTTTACGCAGACGTGACGCGTAAAAAAAGAAATAGCGACGTTTTTGGATATGTAGTCGTAAATGCTGAAAAAACTATGTAATAAATTGTTGGTCTCCCTTAATGCTTTTAGTAGAAAAAGCCTGAAAATTTCAAAAGCAGCGCTGACCGTAATTAGTAGTAAAAATAAATGGCCGAAAGTAGTAGTAGCGACGATGCGTTGAAAGAGGAGTATGTTATTAATATTTGATGTTTGTGGTGGTGATCGTGAAGGAAGGAAAAAGAAAACGAAATTTTCGTAAAACAAAAAATCGATCTGAGGGTTAGGGCTTTTAGAAGGTTCAAAAATTATACAATACATTTGTTCAAGGGGACGATGATGCCTGTCTGGTACTTGACAGATGATTAAAGGAGCATCTATTACAAGGTCATAGCAACTGGCAAGCAGACGATGATATTGCCATCGTGGTACAGATATCTGTGGTCACTACTACTATTCACATTCTTTGTGATAATCTCAAACTGCCAGGAAACCAACACGACTGATAATGAGGAGAATGTAATAACTATTACTGCGACTACCTCTGTTCCTGTTATTATCGTCGAGAAGTCCAAATCTGCTGACAATAAGCAGACAGAGACATTAACTGATTCAACGATAGTTTCCACAGTGACCTCCATTCAGTCAAATGTAGCGATTACCATGGAGGGTACAGTTCATTTGGAGTTACCTCCGCCATCTGCCGCTATTCCTGAAGAACAGGAACTTTTTAATGAGGTGCTTTACGAAGAAGTTTACGTTGATGATGATGAAAATTATGATAATGAAGAAGAATATTATGAAGAGTATGAAGATGATGAAGGAAATGAACGAATGCTGTCCTTTGAAGAATGGCGAAAACTTAACCTGCAAAAGTCGGGTCAAAACGATTATACCGACCGCGACCCCATCCAACAGCGCGATTCGTCCACATCCTCGCATGATATTAATAATGTTATTGGTGATGAGCTTGAGATTGACCCAAATCTTTTTTCAGGGTCTTTAGACTACAATCCCACTGCTGCAGATACACCTAATAGCAAGGAACCGAATTCGCATGTCAATGACAATACTAGCAGAGACACCAACCTTGAAAGCACAAACGGCAAAAATAATAAAAATTATAATGATAATGACCCCCAAAAGCGTGCTGCCGATGATTCTAAACCTGCGGAAAAATTTTATAAAGACCGCTTCAACTATGCATCTTTTGATTGCGCTGCTACTATTATCAAAACGAATAAGGAAGCGAAAGGCGCCCACAATATTCTGATTGAAAATAAGGATTCTTATATGCTTAACAAATGCGATGCACCTAACAAATTTGTCATCATTGAGTTGTGTCAGGACATTTTGGTCGACACGGTTGTGATCGGCTCGTTTGAGTTTTTCTCATCTATGTTTAAGGATATTCGCATTTCAGTGTCAGATCGGTTCCCCCCGAGCAACGACAATGAATGGAAGGTGTTGGGAGAGTTTCAAGGAAAAAGTATTCGTGACTTTCAGAGTTTTCACATTAAAAACCCATTTATTTGGGCGCGGTATCTGCGGCTTGAGTTTTTGTCACATTGGGGTCAGGAGTTTTATTGCCCAGTATCCATTGTGCGAGTTCATGGAACAACTATGATGGAGGAGTATAAGAGTCATGGCATTAATAAGGCCCAAGTGACCTCTAGTGGGGGCCGTAACAATTCTGTGAAGCACGATGAGAAATTAGAGAAGGACAGCGAGAAATTGCACCACCGCCATTCAATTGCCGGAGCATCGGTACCCGAGAGCGACAATTCTGCAGACAAACAAAAGAATACCAAAGTTGATCGAGAAACGAATGATTCTGCGGATGCTAGTTTGTCGACCGATACAATTGGTGACGACAGGTCGTCAGGTCACGGGAACAGCGGCCGCAATCATAGCGAAAGCATTTATGGGGACAACACGAAAAATAGCGTTAAGAATGAATCTGGTGGTGCAAAGTTAGGTGAAACTGCAGGTGAACATTCCAATAATGACACCAGCCCACAAGCTCCATCAACGTCTCAATGTGGGGAGCTTGATTTTATTGGTAATCTTAGTGACAAGATTTTGTTTGACTCTAAACCTGATTTTTGCCAGCCGATAAACAAGACTTTGGCTACTTCCAGCAGTAGTAAGAAACGCAAGCCCCAGAGCTCTCCGCCACTACCTCCTCCACCCCCACCACCGCCACAGGAGCCAACCACACAAGAATCGATTTACCAGACCATCATGAAACGTATTTTGCTACTTGAGTCGAATGCCACGCTTTCGATGCAGTATATTGAGTCTCAGACTCAAACACTTCTGGAGCGTTTACTCCGCGTGGATCGCAAATACTCAGCCAAAATTGATAATTTTCTTGTGGAACTTAATGATAACATCAGAAAGCACTACAAACATATTCGTGAGCAACATCAACTACTTCAAGAAATAGTAGGGTTGCAAGCGGTAAATACATCTACGCGCCTTGCTGACGTTGAAGCGCAGCTGAAAGAAGCTGTTGACGATCTACGCTACCAAAAGAAGGTGGGAATTGTTCAGGCATGTCTATTGCTTGTGATTCTGTGCTTTGTAGTGGTAACAAGAGGTGCTGCTATTGATGTTACACCCATCTATGCGAGCAGTAGTACTGGCAACCATCAACACCATGTTTTTAAAAGAAGTCATAGACGTGGACAGAAAAGCTCACAGTCAGTAGGAGAGTCATCTTCACGCCATCAACTGTATCATGTGCGGTCGCTGCCGTCGTTGCGACCTGCATCCTACGTGTCTTCTTCCTACTACGGCAGCGGCGATGATGATTTTGGCAGTGGTGGCGGTGGCAGTACAATTTTTGACGCATCTGCCGCAGTTGATGCGAGTTTTGATGAGGACGAGGGATCCCCGATGCCGCGTCCACACTCCAGCGCTACAGCCTACGAGTATGAGAAGGTATACTATGATGATACACATCAGCAGAGTGCTTACGACAACATCCCTAGTCCTGCGACTAGCCCATAGTATTATTATTATTATAGTAGCCTTGATCTAACTAAAATTTTTTTTAACAAAAAAAAAAGGCCTTATTTTTAAAATTTCAGCATCAAATTACCACACGCCGATTTCTAATTGTTATGAGTTCATGAATGATAGTAATAGAATTAAGATATTAAGATATTATAGAAATAAATATGGTACATGAGAAAATTAAGAATGAAAAAATGTAAACAGAAAACGACTGTATATGAAATAAAAAATAAAAAGTTCGTAAAAAACACCATCATATACCAGTATATGTTGACATTTCTAACAATGACATAGGTGCTCAAGGATAGTAAGAGTAAAGTATAGCTTTAGGACAAGTCCATCCCGACGTAGGGAGCAGCAGCACTGGCAGCAGCGGCGGCAGCGGCAGCAATTGCCACTGACGACGCGCTATTGATACTACTACTACGACGGATGCTGGAGGGTCGCATGCTAGAAATTCCACTACTACTTGAGCTGTTAGAAATGTGATGGTGATGGCTAGTTTGATTATTGTTGGCGTTTAAATTATAAGGCGATGGAGTGCATGGGGGCGTGATGTAATTAGTATTTTTATCTGACTTAGCTTGCACTCCATAAAGGTAGTTACTGAGCTGGTTCGTTGAAGCAGAAGATGAAATGCTGCAGACGCTTCCAGTTTTGGAAGATCTATAGTCCACAGAGTCACACGATGGCGCTGGCGATGGTGGAAGGGCAATTTGAGAAGCCTGTTGGCGGGCGATGAAAGATGCAATAATTTTGGGAACTTGAGAGTAGGAAGACTTCATGTACTTCTTTTGCAAACTTTGGGATGGCGTTTGCATGTAGTAGTACAGGAGTTGGATGCAGTCAAGTTCAACGGGGTCCTTGAAAGATGCTGGGAGGGGACAATAGTCAAGAATGTGCGACGCCAGCGTAACACAGCAGTTCGCTAAGAGCGAAGGCTTGAACTGGAAAAAGCTCTTGTCATAAATTGACACTTCGGCAAGGAAGCGTGCGGTGTATATGAGAGCTGGATTGCAGGTCGAGCCCAGGTAGAGGTAAATGTAGGAATCTAAAGTGGTGTGCCCAATAGACCACTCAAGGGTGTTCAGGATATGCCCCTCCATTTGTAGAAACATGGGCTCTTCGTAAACACCGCAACACATATTAATAAGCTCCGAGATGGAGGGAATATGTGACTTCTTATCCTGATACTTTGAAGCAATCCAAAGCGCAGTGCAGCCAACAAGTTGATAGTGCTTCTTGGCCACAACCCGTTTTGAGCAGTATCTGTCGACAATGTTGACAGCAAGGAAAAGAGTCTGTGATGAAAGCTTAAGTGCAAGATGAGTATCGACAAGAAAATCTAGCAGATATGGTCTCATGTACCATTTCAGCTCAGGTTGAATGTCGATCATTGAGGCTACCGGCATGGTTTTCGGCTCAAGTTCTTTCATTGACTGAATGTGGTCCTCTCTATACTCAGCTTCGACATGAAGAAAGGCTTGTTTTTCGTATATTTCCATTTGAGGATTGTACTTGGGTCCTCTGTACCGGGCAGTTGCTGACTTACCGATCATTGCGGTTTCAATAGCATTCGAGGGTTGTTGAGATTTTGACATGTTATAATATTAAGGGCATAAAGTGGAGATATATGATGGTAATGGCGTGCAGATGATTGGGGAAAGTGGGTTAGCGGAGCTGGTTGAGGACTCAAAAACTGTTGCTAACAATGCTAATAAATATTGAAGTTGGTATATTGTCTAAAATATGTCTAATGAAGGTTTGTAAAAAGATTGAAGATATAAATATTAAGAGAGAAGGAAAAAAAAATTAGACCAAGAAGAAGATTTTAAAAACTATTTAAAGCTGAAAGGAAAAGGGAGTTGAAATTTTTTTCTAACTATTAAAGTAAAAACCGAGAATAAAAAATAAAATAAAAATAAAATAAAATAAAAAAAGAAAGTTAGAAAAAAGAAATGAAACTTGTTAAATTGGAAAAAAGAAATGTTGAAGTAAAGGAATGAAAAAGGAGAGAGGGAAATATTTAAGTCTGGACTTTGAAAAATGTGGTTACTAAACCATAGTCAAGTAAATGAGGTTTGAATAAAAAAAAAAAAAAAACACATCGATCGATATAACTCAGCAGTCACGGTTTGGGACTAGTCTTTTTCTTAAGCTACTAATCAAAGCCAGGCAGTGCCAGAAGAGATCTGGGTCATGAGTTTTGGTCTCGCAAAAGACCGATTAAACCAAGACAAAAATGTGTGACAGTTTGAGGTCAGGACTAATCTGGCAATGTCAAGCCCCATACAAAATAGATTTAAGACCCAAGTCTCAGAAGGGCTGGCAAGGCTTTTTGATAATATTAACTAGACGTCAAATCTGTAATCTACTAGTCTTAAAACAGTATCAAAATTCCCACATTCAGCTGCTAACCACTGACAGTAAAAGTGAGATTCTGAGGCTCTATGGGAAAAAATCCCCAAACACGAAGCGCACACTGACAAGCCTTGAAGGCAAATTTAAAACCAGGCTTAAGACGAATCATTTATATGAACTTACATAAACACCACAAGCACTTCTCTCACCTTCTTGCATTGGACTTATTATTACCTTGCTAGTGAACTGCTTAAAGTATCAGTGGCCAATGACAGGGCAAGCCGTGGGTCGCAGAAAACGACCAGGGAGAAATGAAGTGTCATGGAGTTTGGACGATGGGAGTTTAACAAGAGTCACTCCCTTGCTTTGAAAATCTCTCTGGGGTCTTTCCCGCCTTCTTCCTATAGCCTTGAACTTGCTCTTTCAACAGAGACGGGGGATGAAGCCTTAGATACAAGCATAGGTTGGTCAGGGTTAAAGGAAAGCCTAAATGATGATGTAACCGAACTGCCGCAAAGTGGGGGAAAAAGCAATTATTGTGGGCCGATTGGTACAGGTTATGTTTTTCTTTTTTTTTTTGGTGCTCTGAAGACTTTTCACAAAAAATAAAAAAAGAAATAAACGCGTTGATTATTATTTTGAACGCGTCTACGACGTGCTATTCTGGCGACAACCAGTAGTAGTGTAACTGTCCGTACTCTCTTTCTCTCTCACAATTTGAGGTCACATTACAGCTTTTTTTTTTTACATACGCATTATGCATACATTTGGACGTAGAAAGCTAAAAGTAGTTAGCCCAAAGTAGAGAAAAGTAAATAAACAAAAAAGGCCTAGTAAGCTGAAAACGGTTGAGATTTAAAGCTCCCGACGACACTCAGATTTTTTTTTTTCATGCCGTAGCTGTGCTTGTACTTTTTTCACCAGCATCCTTCATAAAAAAAATTTGAGAAGCGACCAGCAGCAAAAACTGATAAATGGTACTGATAGGCAGTAATTACCATCGTCAACTACGTGGCGGGATAGTAGATATAAGGAAATTTTTGGAATCTCAAGCTAACAGATTTCTCTGGCCATTTCACGAACTCGGTATTTTAGTCCACGGCGTGTTTCAAAAAGAATACCAGCCAAAAATAACAGGACTCAAACTAGTCGAAAGTCTTGTTGGCACATGCTTATTATCTCACAAAGTGCACATGCTATTTAGATGAACAGCCTGTGTCTTTAGGTAGGTTTATAGATGTGAGACGATATGAGACAACAACTGCGATTAAAGTTAGATCTGCCACTACCCTTCGGATATTTTGAACCGGAAAAGTGTTGGTTGCGACCTATCAAAGTAGTGTTCGCACTTTTCCAACTTTACTATTATTGAACCCCAGCTCTCCTATACACACTAGGCTTGATATGTGCTGGTTTTATCTAAACTACTATTTCAAGTTTACAGCGAACTGACAGTGAACTACATATACCGCACTTATTACTACCAAGCTACAGTCTGGCTAGTATCTACTCAGTACTACAGCACTGCCGTTTGAGAAACAATTGAGTTGACATGGGTCTGCGTGCTACATGTTACCCTATAATTTTTTAACATTAGGAGCTGGATTCGTGAGTCAAATGGATGAGCAAACCACCTTAAAGCCACTTTGAGCTACTTTTGCGGGGGGTCACGTTTTTTGTCGATGAAGGAGGTGTAAGCAGTTCAGAGTTGCCTGACGACAAAGTGATCAACAAATACCACTCAAGTCGCTTCTAAAAAGCGAGAGGACTTAATGCTGATGTTTTATGTATTGATAATTTATGATCATTTATAATTCACCGTCCACGTCGTCCTAACACTTACCAGGTTTTAGTTCTGAGTACTTAATGAGTCAAGCGACACTAATAAACTAAGACTTACCAGTATTAGTGTCAAGGTTTTTCGCCTATATAATCTCTATGGCCGATCACAGATTCAGCAATCTCTAATCTTGTTTACCACCAGAATGTCCTAATCAGCAATAGCGTCTAATATACTCAACTTCTCTAAACCCTATTAAAAATTTGTATGTACGAAACCAAAGAAAACGGCATCTTGTCTTCCCTGTTTTTGGATCTTGATTCCTGGGCTTTTGATCATTGTGGGCTATGGCAAGTTAAACAATCTTGAGTAGAGATACATTGACAAATGTTAATTCTTGTGTAGTTTGGTTAATATGGTAGTTAATTTAGAGCTTGTTCCTCTTGGGGATATACAAACAGTTTACTCTACAGCGCCTTGCACTTTAAAAGACAAAGCTGGATCTAGGGGGTGCGGCCATATTTCACCCCCTTCCCTTTTTTTGATTTTGTTCGGTCCCTGTGAGCTTTTGTTTTGTTAAACGACACCGAGGGTGCACACCCCTAGATACAACTCGGGTAAGTCTGTGATCTTTTCCCTAGTAGTGCCAGCTAGTGCGCAAATCTGCGAATCCAGACTTTATTTGCAACAACTTTTGGATCTTTCTCAGCTCTTTAAGTTTTAGATGCTAATCATTTTTTTCGGCCTTCACCCCCTTGGTTATAACAAAACGATTCATTATTTAGGAATGTGTAAGATAATACCCAAAAAAAGTAATTGAATAACGCATGCGAAGTTTCTACGATACATGTATCAGTAGCCGATTTTTTGAGCTTCGCTACCAAAACCGACACTTTTTTAAGCTCTTTAAACTATCTCGCTTCGACTCCTGGAACATCGAGCGAAACTATTATCAGCGAGGATTCATTAACCAGGAAATCCTGGTGCACTAAAGCCTTTTTAAGGAGCTGAGTTTAATGGATGATAGGTAGCACACGCAACAGGAAAAAAAAAAGTATCAGAACATGCACTACTCGAAGTAACCTACACCTATGAATACAAAATGAAGGAAAGATCAGAATTAGATCTCGGAAGCTTGCTGTGAGTCTTCTTCTTTTTCTCCTTTCCCTCGACTTGACCCCTGGAGTCGAATATTTGCTTTGGAAATTTCGGCTCATGAATTAATAATGACGGCAACACAAGAAGCAAATAAAACCGCGCAGCGCTGGAGGAAACCCGACTTAGGACTACGACGGCCTCCTACTTCTTTGCCTCTTTTTTGTTTGCGACATCGAATATATGTATCTCTAAACGTAGATTTTTAGGGGGAAAAAACGGCACAAGACATAATGGGAAAAGAGTCGCCGTTGTTTCAAAGCAGGAGAAAAAAAAAGTTGTTTCCCTTTGTGACGCCGCTGGTATCCAATGCAGCTATTTTTCTTTTCTGTGAATGTGTGAAAAAAAATGAAACAGAGATTCACCTTTCGGGACGGCTGTTGACTCCTGTGAATCTGTGATTAATAGGTTGCCGATACACGCAAATTTGTATGATCTGTAAGGTATATGTGTTGCCAGCAAGATTCATATTTATTTAACAATTGAAAGCATGTAGTGTGTAATAACACAAAGCTTGCTCTATGTTCTTTCTTTCTCCGTCACCTTCACAGCCTTCCTTTTCCTTTTTTTTTTTTTTTTTTTTTTTTTTTTTTTTTTTTTTTTTTTTTGTTTTGTTTTGTTTTGTTTCTTTGCTGTGCTATGGTCAGAGTTTGCTCAGCTAGTAAAACGCTCCTCGAGAAAATGTCTTACAATGTGGAGCTGTCAATGAAATCAGATCGACAGTTAGACTTTCAGGATAGGTTACTTACCCACTTATCGAGCTTGAACCTCTTCTGGTTTTAGGCCGATTTCCAGATGGCTTAATGACCGTATACGCTTCTCATAGTGATGGAGTTAGGTATCCCGATCAACCGAGGCTCAGAATCTGACCCAAGTCTGGCATACCGCATTTGTAGGATTTGACTGCTTTAAAGCTATAACTGATGAGCATCTGGGCAGTGCCAATGATTGTATAAGGCAAAAGTTAATATAGCTAGAAATTTACAGACAGGCAGTGCACAACTTCCGCAACAACAGCTCGTTCATTCCAACCTCATTACTCTAAAGTGTCATAAAAACTCGATCGTTTTGAAAAACATAAGATCAAATAGTCAGATAATACTACTAAAGCTCTTTTGGCTCATCAATAAAAAAAGAATACAATGTTAAACATATGCATCTCATAAACAAAAAAAAAAGCCCCTTCTTTACAGGTCGCTTTCGACCAACTGTTAGAAGTTAATTTGACCATAGCAGGCATAAAGCTCAAAATATAAAGTATCATCAACACAAAGACATGAACTGGGGAATGGAGAGTCCAGCGACAATCCCATCATCAACAAAGTAATTTCGGTCACGGCTCATTGCCTAGTGAAGTTTACGGCCCATGCTTGACATTCTGACATTGCACGGCATGCTCACTACCAAGACCTTAGGTTTCATTCCCTAAATGACGGTCGTAGATCGAGTCTTGGGTTGTTTTTGCCTACATCCCAGTCAACGCGGAAAAATCAAGCAGATAAGCTGTCTATTATCTGATAGGTCTATACAAAATCAGTTTATTGTTTCACATTTAAAGTCATTTCTCAAACAACAAAAGACAAAAATTACAAAGGTATTTTAGTTTTGGAAAAAATAGTTCTCTTAATGAGATTGAGTATATAGCTTTGTCAAGACATAAGAAGGTTTAGCGTTCGATGGTGCTGAATTCTTCGTGAATAAATTCGCCATTCAAAGAAGACGTAAGATGCAGCATGAAAAATTCGATTAGACACTATCAGAAAATGGCAGCTGCATGCTTATAACAAGCGATTACGATTACACATTTAAGGAGCTGATTAAGTAGTACCGTTTTGTTCACAATGCTTGTACCTCCAGCCCCCTGTCTTCCTACAGTCAACACATGGCGAATCCAAAATATCATCGCTATTATTCTCAAATTTTTTTTTAAAAAATAATCTTCATTCAATCTCTTCCATTATCATCTGACTTGCCATTTCAGACAAGATTCAAATAGCAAGGAAATTTTTTTTCCCTGAGCAAAAAAATGATTTACAAAGAAAAACCGTTGAACAAAAAGTACTAAAATGTGTACAAATACAGAAATTCTTTTTGTCCCAAACCAAGTTTACTCACAGACAAAGAAGTGATCGAGAGTCTAAAATCTGTTTTACATAAAAATCAGGTTATAGATTTTCAAAGGCTTTACTAGTCGCTCGTGAATCATATACCTATTAATCGTAGCTGTCTGTAGTATATATCGCAACAGGGGAATGATCACTAATACCTGGAACTTACTAGATCATCTGTAAGAACTAGTCATTATGCAAAGTTAACTTGTTGTTACTTGTTTCAGAAATGCTTCATCATCGCCCACGTATATAGGGAACACTTGAGCCTGTAACTTTGGGGTGTGTAGATAATAGTTATTATGATACCTGGCCCTCACATATTCAGGTATTAACTAAAAAGAGATTTGCGCTTTGCTGGCCAAAAAAAGAGTAAATAAATAGAATAAATAAAAACGTATGCCAAATTCTAGACTGCAAAAACGACACCATAGTCGAAAAAATTCATATGAGTGTCTATGAGACTGCAATAAATGAACCTCAATTAAAGTTTCCAAATTGGCCTACAGCCACTCAGGTTGACAGTCTTGAGGCTCTAAATTTTAACTGGTCTTAGTGCAGTCAAATTGTAAACCGAGGTTATCGGTCTAAATTTTTATACAGGAGTATAGCATTTTTCGCTTTTATAGGCTTCAGACAGCTTTTCATGTATGGCATCACAAACGTTCACGTAACCGATACTACCTGACTTAATCAGTGATGATACTCTGAGACTCAAAAAGCAGTTCTTCGTTATTAGTACTACCGAGTCACTAAAAAAAAAAGAAGCAACATGAAAAAATCACATAGCAGTCTATAATGAACATCCGCTTCCAGGTTATTGTCATGACTACTCTCAACAACAAAAAATAAAAAAATAAACGCCTTTATAGTGATCTCACATACAGAATCCACTTTTACTGCCCAAAATCTTGCTTTCTTAACACAAGTTTGCTGTCACCAATTTTTTTTTTTTTTTAGTTGCAATGAAAACCTGGTTTCAATGGTTCATACTAGAAAGGACAATGCCTTTTTCTTCTTTTGCTGAAGGTTCCTTCATATTCGCTGGATTTGACTTTGATCTTCGTAAGTGCATAAACAGTAAAGCTCATGAAGACCCACTTTCTGTCGGCATTGAACCAGCTCTAGACTAGACTGAATTAAACGCCTAGACTGGTAATATCTGCGTCTCTTAATCACATAGCTATACACAGGGTGTCCACTTCTCATGTACTACCTAGTAACGTTTATTGTGTGTACATGCGCCATAGGCCCTGCTGCTACAATGTCACGATTTTGGTTTAGACTCGGTTGCAGGCACGCTGGCGTCGGTGTCACAACCAGCCTTCAGGGTCCAGAATATACTTTGATATTAGTTCGGTCTAGGAGTAATGTATTTTTTAAATCTGAAGAATATCTTGAATCTTGAAGCCCGAAAAGCCAAAGGCCGGTGTTTACTATTATCATCATTTTCAGTCTGAAGATTATGCAGACAAGCTAAGTATACGTGTCCAAACGCCACTGTACAAGCTGCAAGCTCTCAAACATACTAATTGGAAAACTATTGGCCCTTAATAAACCAACTTATAATGACAATAAGCCCGCCGTGCATACTGCCAAACACGTCCGAATATTCTTTACAGAAGGTTCCAATCAAAATGTGGACCTCCATGCTCACACAATAGGCTTCACAGTGGCAAATTTTTTCTACTTGACATTACTATTGCATCAGTCACATTCGGTAGGTATCCTGGACGATAGATTTCCATGCTTGCTTGTTCACTTGCTTGTCCCGTGCTTTTTGTGTTTAGCTCCACTTTCGACCAACTTCCATAGTTATTGGTGACAACCTATTTAATTTATAATCTCAGGATTGAATGGACTCCTTTTTATTTATTATGTTGCGCTATTGTTGTTGGTGTTTGGTCCCATAGCCATGTACGGGTATGCTATTAGGATTCATTTAATTTGATCTCGCTTTTAATTTTAAACGATGTAAAAAACCTCGAAAATGATCGAGATAATGGCCGATTGGTTTCAATAGTCTTGAACCCTTACTTTTGCTTTAAGGATAATGGATAGGCTCATGATACTAAATAGTGCCATTAAATCTTGGAGTCTGGTGAGGTTGTGAAGTTACGAGACTGTCGTTTCTCTCAACTTCATAGAATGTTTATTTTTAAACTTGCTCCTTTCATGACAGCACAGTTTTCTTAGGACTTAGCCCAGATTTCATGTCAGACAAACAATTGTTGCAACTTAGTGGAGATCTACACCGGTTTCAGACTTACATGGCTTAGACTGTTGCTATTTTCAATGTGGCAATAATTTGGGGAAAAAAACTTTTCAATCTTGTAAATTTTATGAGTGTTATTTCACAGTAAAATTTTTTTTTGCACGCTGATCTCAGGGATTTCATAAACATGCATTGTAGTGTAGGCTACTCTAGCTTCATAGCGTAGCAATACTCACATCTTGGTCAATTTTCATCAAGCATGGATACTACTCACGCAAGACATTTACATGTGCAGCCAAACGCTCGCAGCCGACAAGCCTAGACCCTTTGGGTCATATCTCTTTTTTGTTTCTGTTATGGTGAAAATCACTACAGATGTCTGTATTCATGAGTAAACGATAAACTTTGAGAGTGGCAAACCTCTGATAAACATTACTTCTTCCTAAATGGACTTTTCTCAACACTCTGGAAGCTGAGTTGCCAATTATTCTGTTATATTCCTTCTTGTGGAAGTTGTTTCGATAGGATTGTTATATAAATTATATAGCAATATAACGTACGTCAACTACTGATCCAGTTATAAGATTCAGATTCAGATTCATGTCGTAGTCGATGTGTACACACAATACATTGATAATACAGTATACTGTTTATCAATTCAGGTATAGATATGAATATCCCCCTTTTTTTTTTTTTCTCCGATTTCCAAGCTTGGCAATTTTCTGACAAAACCCTCTGCATGCGTATGAAAGTATGGCCATTTGCCGATACTCACAGTAGCACATCAAATGCCCATAGACCAAAGTATGGTTGCCTATAAATTTTCTAGAGCTTTAGCCTTTAGTAACCTTGATTGGCGTAAAAGCATGTTTTGATCTTTAACCAAAAACGTTGAAGTACACATATGTACTTGGAGCAATAACCGGTAGAAGAGATGCTATGATGATCGTGGGTTCCAAATTTTCGTTTCCGTTGGCTTGTGCTGGCCTTTAAACTTGTGTAATTATTCATGAAAGCAGCAGCGGCCACTGGTCAAGCTTCGGTCTTTCTTGGTGTTGGGCTCCTAGTTTGGTAGAGTAATAAATAGCTTCTCCAGAATGTAGTTAGTAACATAACTGTGCATGTTTGCTAGCTAACAAGCCGTTAAAAACGGCTTTAAAACAATTTTTTTGAGCTTTCAACATAGATTTGGAATGCTGTAAATTTGCTCTCATTTTTTTTCTCTCTGGCTCACCCGTCTTTTCGGTTTTCTTTTATTAGCTTCTAGGTGGAGTGCTCCTAGAGATTTTAAATTAAGCTAAAGTTTGATGAATGACAACGTAGTCGATAAGCAATACAAATAGATCTGAAATTAGGTTACACATTTACAGCAGCTAGATTCTGGCTGTGTTTCTAGCAGACAAACTGTTTATTTTTGCTTTTCATCTGTGTTAATGAACGTGAAACCGTTACGTTGGTGTAAAGTGCACACATGTGGATGAATAGGGGGTTGACTACTACAAGGTTTTCTAAGAGAAAAAGAGAAAAGAATATAGCATGTATTGCAGATATGTATAGCCTGCTGGCTGCCAAATTAGTTAGACGTTGATTTAGGGGGCTCAGGGCCTGCATGTCAATTGGCTTGGCTACACTCGAGCATTCGAGTTATAAAAAAACGAAATCTGTTTTTGTAGGTGCTCCATATCCTCTATAGGTTATTCTTTCGGCAACATATCTCAAAATGGTTCTTAGTTGAATGTTGCAATCGTTGATGCTTCTAAATTTATAATTTTTTTTACTTAATCTTTTTTTTCCTTTCAATATGACCGCTATAGGCATACTGGGTTGGGTTATAGGTTTGATGAATCAGTATAACTAGGTAGATAGATAATCAGTTTATTGTCCTTACATCAGTATAACTAGATCACAATACATATTGTTTTTAATGCCCATGGTCAGGGCTTTTTCTAAACTAGGATCTTCCCTTCTTCCCGCTCCTCACATTTAAAAATGTTGGTGCAGCTATATACCAGAATGTCTGTACAGGCTGAGGCCAAAAAGGAACTGCTGCTTATTCAGAGCTTGGACTTATGGCTAAGCTTCTGATAGAAACCTCAAGAGTTTCATCACTTTCGAAAAATCAGATAGGCCTGCAAAGGATCATCGTAGTGCCTATAGACCGTACGATATAGATCTTCAAATGCATTATTTATTTACTCACAGGAAAATGCCTGCCGCGACTATCCTTCATGTAAGAGCCCTAAATATAGTGGTTGGAATCCCTGATAGATGCTGTCTGGGATACGATCACTCCGCTTTGCGCGGGACGTATGGATGCCAAAGTAGATACCTTTAATGCAAAAAAGGATAGATTTGCTTAGTGGTGGTTTGCTTGTAGTGCTTATAGCGGTTGGCGTCGTTGGGTAGTCATGGTGACAATATGTAGTCTACAAATAATGTATAACCTGGACAAATCAGGGGGAAAGGTTGAATCCTAGCAGCTGAAACCGTTTTAATTTTTTTCCACCCTATGCACTGCTGCAAGACCATCTAGGGAATACAACCTCGTAAAAAACCTAGGCCTGTCTCACAGAAGCAGGAATGTGATAATTTGCAACCATGTTGCGTAGCCTAGGCAACGGTACTATCGTTGCTATTTCATTACTGATATTCTGAAGCTTTTCGGCATGCGAGCTTCCGCGAATTATTTGCGGACTAGTTATCACTTTCAAACTAAGCTTGAAAATAATTTTTAATAAACATATAATAGAAATACTTGATGCCTACCATAATAATGTAGCTTTAGTTTTCAGTATGGCTAATTGTTAGGATAGCTAAAAACAACAGCACGTTTTGTGCAAAAAAAAAAAAAGAGTTGAATTAGGGATTCAGGATAAGCCAGTCTAGTTTCGAAATATTGTAGATCATTCAAACCTCCTGGTTGTTTGGGAGGGAAACTCAGCTACCATTAACTGTTAACTATATATGTTGAAATCTTTCCCCAGAAGAAAAAACAATCACTTTAGGTTGTTAGCTTCAAGTTTCGTCTGCCAATAGACCTAGGACTGTTAATTAATTCTCTTATGCACATATAGCGTATTTTTGTGTAAGAGACCTGTCGTACCTATATATCAAGCCCATGAGCTACATGGTTGGCTCCATAGGTGACCGTAGCTTGGACCTAGCGATTACATATATCTCAGTTCGGGTAATAAAATAAGTAATAGATGTTGATGACCACCGATCAGCGACTTGTTAGGATAATTCGTATTTATCATTGCCTAATACAACTTCAAAGCTCTACTATACCAAGCTTGGGAAACTAGGTTCATGTACGTGTGTAAACTACAAACCAAATCTGTAAAATTTGCAGCTTGCTTCCATTCACAAGCCTAATTCCCTGTTGGTTTGCCTGTGGTCTATACTGAAAGTTTGAAGACTCTGATTGATAACTCTCAAGTTGGCAATGAGGCCCTAATGATTACTCTATAGTACAAGCGAGAATTTTTGTTATGAGATTATAAGCTAACCCGAGCTACAAATATACATTCAAAGTACGACTGTGCCAAAAGTGTTGAATCATGTAGTGATGCTCCATGCCAGTTTGTGATAACGCTCTCGTGAGGCCAGTTTGTTTTAGCCGAATTTACGCAGTGTTTCAAGTGATGAAATACCATAGTTATTTCAATGATGAAGTATACGCAGATTGTGACGTATCAGCCCGCAATTTAAAAATAATCTAAAAGAGGAAATTTGTCTAAATACTACTAAGCAAGGTTATATTCAAGGATGTTTGAACTTGAGCACTATCAAATCAGGATATGAATCTAATATATACCACTGCCATGTAACATCCTGGGGCTATGTGATAAAGTATTCAAGTACAGGTAACAATGCACACCCTCTACCAAGCTGTGACCCCCAAAATCATTGCTTTGGTCCAAACAATTTTTTATATTAGAGATAATTCTTCAAAAAAAGTCTCCACAGTATACAGCACCGCAGGCCAGATTTTGATGTTATAATAACAGTGATCAACGAAAACTGTACCGCATGTTACAGACTTTTCTGGGTTGCTTGAAGCAAATCACAAATACATTTACCAGGGATTATTGCGGCTCCTTATAAAAATTGGGCTTTTCTGTGCCATTGGTACGTGCGCTATAAACTAGCCCAAAGTCCAAGTAAGTCTGATCTCTCCTAAATAGAGAATTACCTAAAAACACCTAAACTGACAGTACATACATACGCTATGTAATATTTGGTGCATTTTCTGTTTGCTTTACGGCTTTGCAGTGCACGTAGTTACGGCGGTCTTCTTATAACTATGAATATGGAAAATATTCATGAATAGCAATGTATTTTTCACAGACAAATTATTAAGTTTAATGCACAAATTCTACTGTTGTGTTCACTATTTGAATGCTAACTGCGGGTGTCAATGATAAACAATGTCTGCAGATATTATTGTGCCTGCTTTCTGTTACATAATTTCCTCTTCTCACCATTATTAGCTATATGTAGGCTAAGCAATTTATTTTTGTCGTTTTTATTTGACATCTGCATACTACAAACTGCGACTTCCTGGACCGGAACTTCAACAATTACACTCTTCCCAATGTTGTCCACTTCTTAAAGTCCAATCTATTTGAAATAACAAGATACTGAATTCAGTTGTATCAATGTTTAAAAAGGAATCCTCAATACTCCTGCTACATGGAATGGCTAATCGTCGTCCATAGGCTCATAAATGGCCACAAGACTACATATTATGTCAATAGCAATAATCATCAATTTGCAATTCAAAAAGTTTATGTAAGCTTTTGATAGTCTGTATGCACACTAATATAATAATTTGAAGACTCGGCGCATAGTTAGAGTCATCGTTATACCAAAGAAAGTAAACTTTCAATGATGAGCATATATTGGTGATGACCTCGTAATGCCTGAACGAAGCTATGACAAGACGTCCTAAATTTTAAATTTTTTTCAAATAATTACATTTAACAAATTAATTTGCATTGAACCTTGAAGCGCAAACTTATTTTTCAATAGGTACTGACCCCCTAAAGCTTACATATATCTATTTGAGAGCCGCTATTAACGATAGAAATTGATACCTTATGATTCACGAATTGGGGTATTAGCTAATAACAACATACAATAATTTTGCTGTAGTAAAATTTGCTCTCATTTTATTTTAAATATTTTTTGTGTGTGCATATAGTGCCGTAACCTCTGATTCTACATTAAAAAAACTTTCAGATTTTTAAAATCCTTCAAATTACTCTCTTTCAATATTTCTTCTGCTTAATTTACAAAATGTACATTTGTACTGAAATTTGCTATGCTGATATTATTTTAAACCTCCTATCAACAAGGTAGCTTAAATTGTTAGTTGTAAAAGTGAGTTTGAAGACCCAGGATTAACTCTTTTGGCCAAGTTTCATGAAATTCAGACATGACATTATATTACATTCACTATAAACTATTCTCAAGTGGTTATGAATAGTCTAGATTTCTGGAATAACATTAGGATGTATGAGATGATTTTTGATTTAAAAATGAGCGGTCAATAGAAATCACACCTTCGTGTTTAAGTCATACCAGGACCATTTATGTGTGTTTTACCATAGCTTTGAAAATATGAATTGCCTATACCAGCTCAGTATCAAAACTGAATTAAATTATGTGTATAAGTTCAATTAATAAAGCATTGTTTATTTCTTTTAGTTTATATCAAATTAATGCTCCGGAGGTCAAGATTCTAAAAAAGTTGATTCTTAAGCTACATTCAATGTGATATTTATAACTGCCGATGTCCTATAAAAGACCAACCTATCTGATTCAAAAATGAGATCTAAACTCATTTTACTTATTTTTCAGCATTCAAAGTTGGTTTCTTATATAATCACTATATTTAAAGATTATTAGTATCTGAACGATTTTTTGCTTCTCTTATTTTTGCAATTCAACCCATTCCACGCCTGAAGTTTTATTTATCTCTACATACTAATCATGCTAAGGTCATCGTAATGAAATGGACTATCATTTAATACTTTTCCAATTTTTTTCTGCAAACCTTTTTTACATTTAAATATTAACTGACAAGCTGGATTCTACAATGAACTGATTATCTATGTAGCTAAAATTCCACATACTTTATGGGGGCATTTTTACAGTAAATTTCTCTCGTAGCTTAAAAGCAAACATAATAGACAGTTATTCACACTTAGAATCCCCACGCTTGTACAACTGCTTAACAAGATGCACGATATTTATGTAATTACTGATAAAGATACAAATTTGTGGCTGGCTTTTATGGAATCAGAACTCCGACTATCAGGATTCCAGATTGGTGCCACGAGCTTTAGATATTTGCGAGATAGAAAAGGGTATGTACTTTATCGGGTCCAAAATGTTTAAACTTTAAAAAGCTGGACCATAAAATTTGATATAACAGGCCAGCCACATATGTAAAGGCACGAAACCTAACAAAGCTTTGAGCTATTGAATCCACTACTGTTTTTCCAGTTTAGAAACTTTTGATCTATTTAAGGCTATGGCGATCTATTATATCAATGATTGAAGTTTTCAATAAATACTAATTAAGCTTCATGTAGATATATCAAGTTGTAGGATTACCGCATTTACAATTTACCAGTTGACATTCAGTACCCTGATATAAACATGGTTACATGAACATCATGAAAAACTTATACAGTATAAAAGTCTATCTATAATATTTTGAACTTGAGTAAAATTATGCAACATGAAGATGAAGATGTCAAATTTGCACACTATCGATAGGTCTAAATTTTTGATACAATAATTTGTCTGTGACTTTTTATAAGAGAACTCTCATTTTATTTTCTACTACAAACTGATTGATCAAGCAATTTCTAGGGTTTGAATCAACCATGTTAAACCATTTATCAATTTCTTTTTGAATAAACAGATAAAATTAAGGACATTTTCACAAATAATAAAAAAAAACCTTCAAGTTGTAACTAATTTTTATATAATGCATACATATACAGCTATACAGAAGAAATGCTGTAGACTCAACTTGACAAAAAGAATTGTGTACATAAAATAAAGTGCTTTATTCATGGATAGCTTTTAGTACTGTTGTTTTCTAACAACAGGTCTATACATGACCAATTTGTGACTTGTTGAAGTTGACACAAGTAAAACATAGAACTGACCTACAAGACAAATCAATGTTTATAATAGGTATGAGAGAGACAAAGCTTAGAGCCGAAGAACCATTTGAGTACCCATGATAAGTATGTTAACCTTCTGGAAATTTTGAGATATAATAATCCATTCTATTTTCTTGGCTATATCTCGACTGAAGTAAAAAGATATTAAATCTTTGTCATGGAGGGTTTTTAACTGATTCTGTATCTCAAATCTACTTCTAGTCAGGTTCGAAAAATGGACAAACAAGGACTAAATCTATGAAAGAAAGAACAAAACCGTTTATTCGACCTGCCAGTCTTCTAAGCTAAGCGCGATGATGTAGTTTAAAGAATGGGAATTAGCTCAAAACTTTCTATTGCAAATCAACAAAAAGAAAAAGCTCGTCAAGTTGATAACAAACCAAACATTAGATGGCAACGGCTAGTAGCAAGATTCACCCAACAGTATAAGTCTCAGTAGTAAGTACCGTAGTCACCGCAAACGGTCGTAACTATCAGCATTTGTAAATCTTTTGTTTGAAAACACAACAAAGGCAAGAACACTAACGACAAAACAACAAAAAAGAAATAAAAACAAGTTGGACACTGACAGAGAAGTCCCGATATCCCGACATGAGAATAACTTTATAAGAGACTTATGCTTTGAAATCATAAAAATCAGGTTATTATGACTTTTTTTGGAATAGATCCGATTGTTGTCTGCAATTTGGCGCCGGAGGTCCCAGCTGAAAACTGGACAGGGAATCTGTTTCGTATTATCTAGTCCTAATATATATATATAGCATGGTAGTTAAGAATTAGGCCTTAAATCTTAGATTTGGGAGGGCTACATCTGTGTATTAAGTGGCAATGCCATTTAAACATTTTTGTTTTTCTCACAACCAGCCACCCAATTCGAAAACGGTGTATTGCAGCTACATGCTTTTCTTTGACAATAAAAAATTTAAGGAATTCATGTAGATGTGGCCCCATTGCCTTGCGGAGATTTTGCTGATATAGATCTAGTAGCTTGATACTTATACTCTTGTGCCAGAGACTTTCACGTTTTAATAAGGTACTTCTTGGAATTACCTCTAGTCTAACAAATTGAGTGCATGGCGTTTTCCAATCAGGAATAATGCTAACCCTGACCATATAACTATTGACAATTATTGAAATATGTTGCTTTCTTTCCCTGGTTGAAAGTCACATAATCAGTTATCTAACGAGATTTGACTTTTGAAAATAACCTGATTGAGTGAGACAAGATAGATAAACCTTTTATTGCTTGAATAAGACCACATTCTTAAAATCTACATCATTTCTTAAAACACAATAACCTATCAATTCTATGTAACGTGTACAACGTGAACGCCTTAAAGAGACCTAGGATATTTTGTAATGTTTTTTATTTATTGAAATCTCTTAATCTATTAAACAAAATACCTGCTTTTATTTATGTTAAACTGGTGATTTCAATTTTCTCCCAATATGGCGCATTTGACGCTGGTTGGTTACGTATAATATTATGATCCAAAACTCATGGCCTGATAAAACCCTAATATAATGTCTATAGTGCTGCAGAAGTCTACCAAAATATAAGCTGTACCTCATTTTCATTTAACAAGTCAACTGTAATAGCTTATAGTAGGTTATCTTCAATGCATACAATAGTAGAAAGTATTTGGAGACTATACACAATACTATCTTGGAATTTAGACCCTTCAAAAAAAAAAACCATGGTTGAAAACCTTTAACAGCTAGTTTAGAAATCTGATCTTAGAATACAGTGGTTTACATTTTTTGAAAGCACTAATACTAAGAATTGGGTATCCATGAAATACCTTGGTATATATAGCCAGATGATTTGTCAAAAAGGAACGAATGAAAGAGTATTGAGCAGTGATCAACCCCATCATCCTCAAGACACTGATAAAAAGTTCAAATGTCCACCGCTGGCTAGTACGAAACTTACAACATAGGTTTTAATAGTTGATACTTGAATAATAAATTTCAAAGTGTCAAAGTCTAAAAGTCAAATATTTAAGTATCAAGAACCGAAAGAAAAAATGTTAACTGTGTTTATCAAGAAATCTTGAGCTCCGACGGAATGGCTTCATTGATATCAGATTTTTTGAAAGCCTGGGTAAAAATATGCAAAAGAATTTAGCACCCTTTGAAACGTAGCTAATTTAATAGTAGTAGCTGACTATCCTCAAGGATGATACGACTGGGTTTTTTATGATGACTGGTATTCATGATATTCAGCTGCTCAAAAGCCTTCACGGAGCAATAATGCATGTACATATTGAGGTTATACTTTTTCCCTTCCAAGTAGTTTTCAATGATGGTTGTAAATTGATGTTTAACCCGTTGACACCATGCAGCTAACGTTAAAGGTTGTATTGATCAAGCTCGATGGAAACGACTCTACAAAGGTTGATTTTTCAAAGACTCTCGCCAAGTCTGTTGTTACTATGTCTACAACTTTTCTACAGTTGGATGAAGTGACTTTGAAGAAATTAAACCCCCCTGGACTTCTGTTTATTTTAGGCTGTTTCTCAAATATCACTGAGGCTTTGAAAAAAAGTATCTACAACTTCGTGTGTACTTCAACAGTCTATTTCTTCTAACATCCCAAAACCCCAGTCGTTTATAATCAGGGGAAAAATAATGCAAAAAATTATAAATATGTTGAAGCTTTATTGCCAGTTATCAAGGCTCTACATGTCTCTTTTCAAGAATCTCGCCCAGTAAAGGTCCAGAAATGGGTAAAGTACCGTGTTGCCTTTTTTTTTTGTCGACTTAAGGAGGTAGGTATAGACGGTGTTTATGAAGTTACTGTGCTAAAATCTAATCTACCTGAGTGTATTACAATTGCGATTACTCCGTTGAGTGAATTTTAAAATCCTACTGAGTTGGCCCAGGTAATTGAAGTGGCCATCATTGACAATCTCGAAACCACTATGGTAACAACTAGTGGCTTATTAGATCTTTTGATTGACGTTGTCAGCATCTCCCAAGGCCTTCAAAACTTTGAAAATTTGACGAATATCTGAGCCCAGTTACGAAGACACTGATGCCATTTGGTGCAAACTTTCCATATATCTCCACTCTGAAAGTGCTCATTGCAAAATCTGTGGTTTGGAAGAGTATCTCGTGAAGTATTACAAAGGTGTATGGAACTGTTTGAACAACAAAGTCGCGGTGGTGGTTACTGAGAAATAGTAATCCATATTTCATAGTAAAAACCCGCTCTTTTACTACTGATGAAATTGTTTCTAAAGCTATTTTCCATGCCATAGTAGCTTCACCCACTGAGCTTCAAAAAAAAGAAAATACTACTCTTTTTTTAAAACCAACTGTTGTCTAAAGACCCTGAATTTTACCCTGTTGATCAAACGTTTGTGATATTTTTTTTGACTTGGTAGCCTAAAAACAGTATAATGTTGCTCTTTTTGACACAAGTGCTAGAAATCATTACATTAACCGTTATTTCTTTTTCAATAATTGGGTTTGGAGTACAAGACAATGTGTCTTAAGATTTCTTTGATTGTGTTGAATGCTTTCCATTTCAAACGCACCATTGAGGGGACAACCACTCTTATTCTCAAGGCTAACCAGTGAATTAGGTCCGCTCGTTTCTTTGTCTTGAACGACTATCTTGCTGATGGAGTATTAAATATGAGCCAAAACCAACCAGGATATTTGGTTGGTTCACTGTAAACAGGCTAAAAAGCCTGCAAGTTAAAATTGAGTGAGCTTGGGCTAAATTGATTTCATATAAACGCAACAAGGTTGTAGTCTATATGAAGTCAATCAGTACTCAAAAGCATACTGTTTACTAGAGTCTTTGTTTCTGGTTGATTTCAATATATCCTTGAGTTGCTGAAATAACAATATTTGAATCCATCAGTCAAACTAAAATTAATTCTTTTGTTTCAAAGCAGAACTGAAATTGAGTCAGTTATTAAGCCTTAACAAAACTTTTACTCGGAAGACATGGAATTAATATTTGAACCTAAATTTTGAGGTATCAAAACTCAGCAGGTAAAAAAACAAAAAGACAATTCAACGTAGTCAAATAATAATTTTGACCATGGAAAAAAAGGAAAAATACTTTTAACTGTTTGTGATAAAATAATTAAATACCATAATTGTATTGGTGACTGAAATAGCTCACCTAAATAAAAAGCTGATTTTAGTATTTAAATTCACAATCCGTAAAATCAGGAAGACTGGAATCTACTTACGTATCATAAGGAACTCTCAATTATGGAGACAAAATAATCACATTCCATATTTTTAGAGATGTTTGAGCAATGAAAACTAAAAAAAAATTCAGAGACGCTACAATAAGACTTGATATCATTATAATATATAGAAGAAGCTTTATGTATATCTTGTTTCTTCTTATGTTAAACAATGGTTTCGAAAGCTTAAAGATATTATTCCTTGCCCACAATCAATTGCGCGCTCTTTACTCTAAACGTGGGCAGTTGAAACTAGTTGAAAGTTTTTTATGGGTAAGAATAAGTGTCAGCTACGCCGCCTAAATGCAAATTGGTTTTTATTTAAATCCTGCAAAAGCAAAGTTGTCTTGTATAAAAGAGCTTACTGATTATTCAGCCGTGATATTAAAGCACGGGATTGTCTATCTTTGTGACTTTGGGCTTCAGTAGAATTGGGTAACTAAGAAATTTACAAAAAAAGAGACCTTAGTTAATTAAGTACAATATAATCATATAATCATTTCTAAAAGCTTTCATTTGCTTAATAACTATTTTGATTAAGTATTGAACAAGAAAATGGCTTGATTTTTGTTTTTTCCAAATGGCAATTTTGAAATTGACACCTTTAGAGAATGGGGTTGTTTTGAAAGCCAGACGCGTATAAAAACAACTAAAAAAGGGTTGTTGATATTATATATATATGCTGATTGATCAACTCTTGGTAACCAGTTACAAAAGGCAAGCATGTTAAAAGCTTATACTTTGATAAAGGAATCTTTCCGCATAAATGCTAGTAAATATCAACAGGTTATAATAAAAAACTTTCAGATTTATCTACTGAAAGTGATATGTAGTAATTGTCTTGATTGAAAGGTTTCTTGGTAAGGTTTAATTAATTGGTACGCATTTTAACAGTCTCTATTGAGAGTATCAGCATGACGTCAAATAACCTAATTCCAACAGCATGGAAATCTAACAAATCTTTTGGTAGCACTGCAGTATCATTGTAATGGTGATTTTGAAAGGAAAGCTTTTTTACAGTCAGTGACAATCCATAAAAATATGAACATGTAGAATTCTGCGTATACTTGTTTACCATGTGCGCTAATAAATCCGGTAATTATTATTTGGAGATATGCATGGATGGCGGAAAAAAGATAGCTGATCATATTTTATCCGGTCAGTATTACGCCCTATAAATATAAGAGTATCATAGCAACTAACCTGTTGTTAATCTGAGCTTTTTGTGATTCAGTGTTCAATTATACCCCCGCAAAAAGCTTAAATCTCCTTGATCATTGCATCCAATTCTCATAAATGATTACTAGAAAACATATTATGTGCGCTTATAATTTTACAATGTTTCAAAAATATTAGATGAAGAATCATGAACAATTAATTAGTGTAAATTTAACTCTAGGAATAAGTAATGAATACAATTTTTTTGAAGAAGGGACAGCCTGTCAATGAGCCTAAACAATGCCGGCAACAAGGTCTTTAGTATCCTCAATACCAACAGCCAATGTGATACCGCCTCTTTTTGGACCGTTCGAAATATTGCCTTTTAGAAGCTTGACAGTTTAAAGCTTAAGAAAACAAAAAAGCTTGCGATGCAAATAAATGTCGGGAATTTACGCAAACTTGAAAAGATCCGGGAATATAGTTTATATATCAATTATAACTGAAACCACGAACATCACATTTAAATTAAAGTATGACTTGAGAGTTATAGTAACACCCAAAACTCCGAACTTACCGGCAGTTGGCGTTATTTGTAGCAAATCTATACCCGTGTTTGTAAGACAGCCGTATTTCTTCCATTGGGAAATTCATTGTGGGAGAGATAATAGTCAAGTTTAAACGGACTAGAAGTCTAATACCACTTTTTGTAACCAAAAGTTTTGAGTTAGTAAACCCTGGTCCGGGCTGTCAATTGCTGCACAAGCTTTCCTTTTCGCCGGCAGCTTAACTACTTAATAGTGTAAATATTTTTGTCAGGTCAACGGTAACGTTTGCAATACATATCCTGGTTGACATACATTGAATTCGGTACCAACAATTTTTAGGGGCTGTATGGTTATTTACTCATGGATTGCTTAAAATCTGCTTTTTTATCCGCTCGCTTTAGTGTAAAGTTTTTAAAAGAAAAGAAATTAGACATGTCAAAAGGCTACATCATATTGTATTTTGACCCAAACAAATAAATAAAAAAAGGATTTATTTTGTTCCTGCAGCCTAGCTTTCCATAGGAATATCTAAAGCGTTCTAATTGAAACCTTTGTGCTCATTTTATTTTATGGTATGTTATCTATCAAATCGGTATGAAAACTTGTAGCCTGATAACTTTTTCTAATACTTGCCATACAATTCAAGGCTTTAAATAATCAGAAGTTTTCTGTTTACATATTTTGGATACCTCAGCCTAGTTACATTTTACTTCCAAAATTTTAGGATATTAAAAGTTTGAGCAGGCAATATGTTGTGTGTATTTGGCTGATTTGTAGCCGCAAAACTCGGAAGAGCATACGTTTAATCCCTAAAAGTTTAAACCACCGGCTGTAAATGAGCCGCTAATAAATCAAAAGCATTAAATACAGCTCTTAATCGTAGCTTAAATATTTTACTAAGGATAAATATAAGGAAGAAACTTGAAGTTTTAAGACTGCAGATAAAACTAGATTGTTTTTGAATATGCATTGATTTACGAATATATATCATAATGAAAAATATGATATGTAATGATATTATCATTAAGAACTGGCCAACCTTGCCATAATAACAAAATGAAAATGACCTGATGAAAGAAAGATTCCTCTTTTGTTTCTTTTTTATTTCAAAGGTTTCATCCAAAGAATATTCATAGAATACCATTGGCCAAAAAGCTTTTTGCTTGGGTAAACAGTATTATATCCACCAGGAATACTCCGGCTACGTAAGGTGGACTTGACCGGGAACCAAACTACTTTTTTTTTGTTGAACAATTTATTGTAAATTAATTTAGTTTACATAATATTCACTCTTAATGATACATGTCTGAGATTTCAGAAATAATAGAATGAAATTTGACCTCCACTTAATTTCTAACGTTGTGATATTCAGATCCATGCAAATCTAGGAACAAAAAGTGGCAATATTAGTGACATTTTAAAAGCTTACTTGAGATGAGATGGCCTTTAGCTAGAATGGATCAGTGATGTAATTTACAGGATAAAATGCCAATATTGAAGCTTGTATTACCCTAGCCTTAAAAAGTTTTTCCTTATAGCATTCCGGAAAATTAAAATTATTTTTTAATTCAACCGGGCTCATACAATGAAAAAGCCCACTAAATAGAACCTTTGTGATCCTGTGACCATCCTTTTTATCCTCGGGATTTATTTCTCGTTAATAACTCCAGACGGCTGTATGTGCGCAAGGCTTTCACCGTTCTGGCACCACGGACAGGACAGGATGTCTGCCAAAACAGAAATTCTGGGGTAAAATTTGGGGTAATGAGATGACTGCCCAATCTACGGAGAAATGGTTTATTCTGGACACTCTTAGGTTATCAACAGCCTAGCTGGCAAGTATGAAGCTGAATCTACAAGATATTCTAAAGATGCGCTTGGGCTTAGCGTTGGTGCTATGGGCTGCATATATTAAATAAAAGTTAATCCGAAGGCTTGAAAAGCAACAGGTCAAACACCGCTGAGATTTTTTATATATATATTTTTTAAAACTCTTGGTATTCACTATATAGTTCCTAAAATAGTCGGACTAAAGTAAAACAGTTAATGAAAACCTTTACAAGAACTATGAATGACATGTTTACTTTTAAAATGGCTTCCCCACAAACCATTTTGAATACTGTTTCTTTTTTCCTTTATTACCCGTTTTGCTTCTTTATATTTTTCATTTCCATCTCCAGGTTTAATGTTCCGTTCCTAGTTTAAATCCCCAGAATTTTCAACATCTAGATTTCCCGTTCTACTTCTGAAATCATTATAAATAAATAGACTTTTCCTTTAACTTTTGTGTCTTTCCTTTTTTGTTTCTACTTCCCATCCTTTCTACATCAAAAAATATATTAATCATACACATCAGAAATGGCTGCCGGTGGTAATACTTCAGGCCCTCTTGTCTCTAAAAGAGATGTCCTTGTAAAGTCGCAAGGCATGAAGGCTATTCTCGAAAACAGCAGAGTTTTCTTAATCGCTGTCTTTGCATCCCTTGGTGGTCTCGTTTATGGCTACAACCAGGGCATGTTTGGTCAAATTCTTTCAATGCATTCTTTCGGTGAAACTATCGCTTACGAATCTATCTCTAATACTACTACTCGTGGTCTGCTTACCGCCATCCTCGAACTTGGTGCCTGGGTCGGCTCTCTTGCTAACGGCTACGTTGCAGACAAGCTTGGTAGAAAACTTTCTGTGGATATTGCCGTTGTTATTTTCTGCGCTGGTGTTATTGTTCAGGCCTGCGCTAAAAATAAGGATTACATTCTCGGAGGTAGATTTGTTACTGGTATCGGCGTGGGTGCCTTGTCTATGCTTGTTCCTCTTTACAACGCCGAGCTAGCTCCTCCTGAGATCAGAGGTGGTATGGTCGTTCTTCAGCAACTGTCTATCACCTTTGGTATCATGGTCTCATATTGGATTGGTTATGGTACCAATTATATTGGTGGTACTGGTGAAGGTCAAAGCGATGCTGCTTGGCTTATTCCCATTTGCATCCAAATTGCACCTGCTGTTCTTCTTGCTGTGGGCATGCTGTTTATGCCCCAGTCTCCTCGTTGGCTCATGAACCAGGGTAGAAATGAGGAGTGTCTCAACACTATTGCCAAGCTTAGAGGTCTCCCTGCAGACTCAGAGATTGTTTCTTTAGAATATCTGGAAATTAAGGCCCAGTACTTATTCGATGAAGAAACCAAGGCTGAGCTTTACCCCGACTGTCTTGATGGTTCAACCAAGTCAAATTTCAAGCTTTTCTTTAAATCTTATGCCACACTTTTTAAGGGTGCAACTTTCAAGAGAACTATTGTTGCGATTATGATTATGACTTTCCAACAGTGGTCTGGTATCAATGGTGTTCTCTACTATGCTCCCTTCATTTTTAAGGACCTTGGTCTCTCTGGTACCACTACATCTCTGCTTGCCTCCGGTGTCGTGGGAATTGTCATGTTTGTTGCTACTATTCCTGCAGTTATTTTTATTGACAAGTTAGGCCGTCGTCCCCTCCTAATTGCTGGTGCCATTGGTATGGCAATTTCTCATTTTGTTGTCGCTGGTATTATCGGTGGTTATGAGGGTGAAATTGATCAGCACAAAGTGGCAGCCTGGGTTGCTGTTGTTTTCATCTGGATCTTTGTTGTTCATTTCGGATACTCCTGGGGTGGCGGTGCTTGGGTTCTTATCTCAGAAGTTTTCCCTCTCGGTCTTCGAGCCAAAGGCGTTGCCATCGGTGCTTCTTTCAACTGGCTAAACAACTTTGCTGTTGCTATGGCTACTCCCGACATGATTGCTACTATGAAATACGGCGCTTACATCTTTTTCGGTATCATCTGTATTCTTGGCGCCGCCTATGTCACTTTCCTTGTTCCTGAAACCAAGGGTGTATCTCTTGAGGAGATGGATGAGATTTTCAAGGATGAATCTGGTCAGGGCCAGCGTGACCTCGAGCGTATGCAACGTATTTGGGGTGAACTTGGTCTCCTTGGTGATTCCATTCCTAATGCTGTTGAAAAAGAGGCTATCAACAAGATCAGTGAAGATGCCCATGTTGAAAAAGCCTAAATTTTTTCTCGTTTCCATTTGATTTCTTTTTCTTTGTAATTATTTCTTTTTACGATTTTACGTTTATATGATATATATGTCTATTCAGATTAGCCAGCCCATCGTGCCTGGCTTTGATGTTTTGTTGTTTGACAGTTCAGCTTTAATAAATTTTGATTTATGACTTCAAAAGGGTTTTTCAATTGAAAACCTGCAAAGTTTTGTTTTTCTAGACCATCTGATTTCAAGACTCAAGTTTTTCTTTTTTCTTGTCACACGCCACAGTTCTCTTTCAACTCCAATCAGATCTATCAACAATGTCGATTTTAGGAACCCTTCGTACATCTGCCCCTTACCATCTTCTTCTTTACTCTGTCCTCTTTGGTTCAACTACATACCAGTCCTTTTTTTCAGGCATTGTCGCTTTTAAGGTTCTTCCCTATGACCAGTTCAGTTTACTGCAGTCTCATGTCTTTCCTCCTTACTTCAAGTTTCAGACAGCTGCTACCAGTGTGTTGCTGATGACAACACCTCTTAAGTATATGCCTTTGGCTGGTCCTTCACTGGGTATTTCATTGGTTGGAAGTATCGCCAACATGCTCTGGCTCGGCCCTACCACCCGCGACATTCAAAACCGTCGTCGTGAACAGGAAGCGAAGGAGGGCAAATCTTGCAAGGATCCTAACGTCTCTGATGAGATGAAGGCCATTAACAAGGAGTTTGGCAAAATTCATGGTTACTCTGTGATATTTAACATGGGCACTTTCCTTGGCTTGCTTGTGTACGGCATTGGACTTTCACAGAAACTCATTAGAGTCATCCCTAAATAACCAACCAGTGCTTATGATTGTATATATTATATAATGGGCTTGATGATTTTCATGGTCCAAAAAATCTCCCGTATATTAAACCCCAGTTTCAAATTATCTGATAACAGATCAGATTGTCTTTGATAAAGCTGAAGACTCGTGCTGTGCTGTAAAAAACAGAAACTTTCCCATATGATATATGCGGCCATGTTTATCAGTTCTAACCCTCTTGTTGTATATTAATAATGGTAATCATTTAGTATCTAGCTGTCTAGCTGACGTGCAAACACAATGTGCTGCGAACAAGCGTTCTACTAGTAGTAATATCTTATTGAGATAGAGATGGTTCAATTGTTTCGTTTGGCCTTGTCAACCCACAGTTCTGATCCAGTTTCCTTACCAACTGGATATCGCTTCTTCTTTTCACATACCATGCACTCCACCACTAGTATATCGTTATGCGGTGTTTGTAGTTTACTGTTATTAACTAATCGTGTTTTAGAGGTGATTCCAGCTAATAACGGAACCTGACAAGCTCTACATATGCTTCTCTTAATGTGAGGTGAGCTTTCAAATAAGTTAGTAAAAATATAATCATGATCCACTAGTAGTTTTATTGACTTACAGTCGTAAAACATTCTTCTTAGCAATAGTTTTCAACGTCCCAGCGTATGCCCGGCCAAGTTCAGGCGCGACACCAGTGCTGACGAGAAGACGCGATGACTGGTGCAAAAAAGACAACCGGCTGTAGTTGTCCCTCTGAGGAATCACAGCCTGCTTCTTCTGCTTTTTGCCTTGTTGCTTTCCATTCATAGCAACTAAAGACTCTTATTTGACAAATTCTTGTTGTCACTACTTTGTGGCATGTATTCTTTTCTTTGAAAAAAAATTCAAGTGAAATTTGACTTGAAGGTTGAAAAGCTGATGCATAAAAAGTTTTATAATCTTTAATAATGAGAGTACAAATGATTAATAAGCTTTTGTGTACAATCATGTAATACAATCTTTTATTCCTTGTTCCCTCCCCATCACCACCTTCCAGATCTTTTATATTCATCTTCCTCTGCTTCAACGCTTTGTATTTATTTCCTCTCTAAGTTATTCTTTAACACACTTTTCTCAATTTTAATTTCTCTTCTTTTTTTATCATCATCTTTCTTTTTTTTATAAATGAGCGGTTACGATAGAGCACTTTCAGTTTTCAGGTATAGTTCACAATGGCTTTTTACTCCGATCCTTTTGCCACCACCAGCATAACTAACATTGTCTTTCTTTCTTCACAGTCCTGATGGCCAGATTTTCCGTATGTCAATTCCATTATACTTGTTGTTTTTATACTCAGATTCTAACAATTGAGCTATTTAGAGGTCTCATATGCTTCTGAGGCAGTCAAGCGCGGTACATGTGCTGTTGGACTCAAGGGTGCCGATGTGGTGATTCTCGGTTGCGAAAAACGCAGTGCACTTAAGCTCCAAGACACCCGCACGACTCCTAGTAAAATCAATCAGATTGACGATCATATTTACCTTGCCTTTGCAGGACTCAATGCTGATGCACGCATTCTCATTGATAAAGCCAGAGTCGAGGCTCAAAGTCATAAGCTTGTTGTGGAGGACCCAGCTTCTGTTGAATACATGACTAGATATATCGCCAAGGTCCAGCAGCGGTACACACAGAGTGGTGGTGTCAGACCTTTTGGTGTGTCCACTTTTTTGGTTGGTTTTGACCCGAATGACAAGGAGCCCAAGCTGTACTTGACCGAACCTTCTGGTATCTATTCTGCCTGGAAGGCAAACGCTATTGGCAAGAACAGCAAAACTGTTAGAGAACTTCTTGAGAAGAGTTATGAAGATAATTTGTCTAGAGAACAAGCGATCAAGCTTACTGTGAAGAGTTTACTGGAGGTTGTTCAAACTGGTGCTAAGAATATTGAGATTATGGTTTTGGCTCCTGGCGCGCCTGCTGAAGTGAGTATTATCTGAAACTTTTGCATAACTCTTATTTTTTTACAAAGCTAACTGAGAAATCATATAGGTACTGGATGCTGAGACTTTGAACACTTACGTTGTTGAAATTGAGGCTGAGAAGGAGGCTGAGGCAGCTAAGAAGAACACTCGTTCGTCTGCTCGATCTTCATAGATTTATATATAGCAAATTTAATTATGTCCATTTTACCTTACGATTCCACCGAGTTTTGACATTTTTTCCCTGTTTTGTGTATGAAGGTCTTATAGACGATAGACACGCGTGAGTATCTTTTATTTACCGTAGTTATTTCTCAGTGTGGAATATTACGTAATATTACGCCGATTTTCTTGTCGCGTTTTAAACCTGCATTTTTTTTCCATCACAACCCACCTCCATCACTATCGACAGAGTACTTACAAAACAATGTCTGCGAACGAACATGATAATAAGATGCTCAGTCAGACCAACATCCCAGCTAGAAGCGTCAGTAACGCATCTGCCAGTACTAATAACCAGAATAATGCGACAACTGTTTCAACTAATGGTTTCAATCCTCAGCGACTTACTGAATTATCAACCATCGATGCCAACCTTCTTTTCTTGGAGTACTTAAAGAAAAAAGGACTTTCACGAACAGAGGCTGAGTTCCGGCAGGAAATTTCCTTGTCATCGTCTTTAAATCTGATGAACAAATCAACATACTCCTCCGACGATATCAATTGGCGAGCTTACAAAGCCTTGTCGGAATGGACGGAAAACTCGCTTGATTTATATAAGCCTGAGCTGCGGCGAGTCTTATATCCCGTGTTTCTGCATCTATATCTTGATCTAGTGGCGAAGAATCAACCAGAAGAGGCCAAGTTGTTTTTTGAACAGTTTGCACCAAGCCATGCAGTTCTACATACTCAGGACTTAAGGAAACTGTCGATGGTTTCGCTTCCTTCTCACTTGACAACCAATGAATTAGCCAAGGCTTTTAAATCTAACAAATACTCCATAAAGGTTTCGCGAACGACCTTCGATCTCTTGGTTTACTTTCTGCACGAAATTGAAGAGAGTGGCGGTTCTATCATTATTAGAATTATCAACCAGTACATTAATGCCAACATAACTACTCTCAGACCAAGCCGTTTCGACAACGAAATAGTAGTGGCGGATCCCGAAGAGGGTCTTCCGGAACTAGTTGACATTCATACTGAGATCGACACATTTAACTCACAACCGGTGAAACTAGGGAAGCTACCCTTAGATCCAGACTTTGAAAAGGATGTCGAGACTGTGCTGGAAAAGCGCGATTTTCCTAATGGCAGAGAGCAAGACGAATCTCAACCCCAAAGGTCTGGGCCATTAGTTTCACTTTTCCACCAGCTCAACGAGAAAGACACTGACTCTCCAACGAGAAACGTTTTGCCTTTGCCGCAATACAAGACAGCTGACATTCTTGCAGAAGTTCAGAATGTGACTGATGCACAAAATAGAATTAATATTGGACCCGTGCAAGGGTCCATGCCAAGTGTGTGCATGTACACGTTTCACAATACACACGATGATCTTAATACTCTTGCATTTTCAAAGGACTCAACGCTTGCGGCAGGAGGATTTTCAGACAGTTTTATCAAGATTTGGAGTTTGAAAGGTGAGAAACTTGGAGGAATTTTGAAAGACGATCATCCTTCAAACCCACGAAAGCTAATTGGCCATTCTGGCCCTGTCTATGGTCTTTCATTTAGTCCAGACAGCCGCTATCTTGCATCGGCAAGCGAGGATAAGACGGTAAGGTTATGGTCTCTCGACGCATATGCTCCATTGGTGGTATACAAGGGGCACAATCACCCGGTATGGGATGTTGAGTTCAACCCTCATGGCCACTATTTTGCCACTGCGTCTCAAGATCAAACAGCACGGCTGTGGAGTTGCGACCACATTTACCCGCTTCGCATATTCGCGGGTCATTCAAGTGATGTTGACACTGTCACCTTTCACCCCAATGGCACTTATGTTGTGACGGGATCAAGCGACAAAACTTGTAGATTGTGGGATGTCAGCAAGGGTAGCGCAGCAAGGGTATTCATTGGACACACTGGCGCCATCACTGCTACTGCCATTTCTCCTGATGGCAAGTGGCTGGCGTCGGCTGCTGAAGATGGTTTGATTCATGTGTGGGATATCGGCTCTGGCCATTTACTAAAGACTATGCGTGGCCATGGAAAGGGATATATTTACTCACTTTCATTTTCCAAAGAAGGGTCAGTCTTGGTGTCTTCTGGCTCTGACAATACCGTGCGAGTTTGGGATGTCAAGCGTAACACTGGCCAGCAAAACGCAATAGAAGTTATTGCTTCTGATAACATAAGTACCAGTGGTGGAAAGGAAGTTAACGGAACTGCCGGCTCTATTCCTGAAAGCAAAAAGAAGGAGATTGTGGCTACTACTGACCACCTGCTGGTCTACAATGCCAAAAACACACCTGTTTACAAGGTACAATTCACCAACCGGAATCTGTGCATTGCCGGAGGTGCATTTATGGGATGATATATAAGCATTGGTAATACAGTCATTATGGTCAACATTCATTTCATTAACCAATATTGCACTACTGTCACAGTAGCAGATTTTGGCACCCTTATGTTCTTTCCATATTTTTAACACGCTCAAGTCTTCAGTGAGTAATTTGACCCCACAAATAATCACGTGATATGTTGAAGTTTTCTGTGGCTTGACACTATTGGTAAATCCTCGAAGTCCAATTATTTTCATTTGATTTTTTTTGTCTTCAATTTTGATCCCAAATTTCATCTTTGAATCTCATAATATCAATTCAGGCAGCTGGAATAAATACCATGTTATCTATTAAATCACAATTGCGACCTCTGGGTATTAATACTCGTGTAAGGTTATTTACTACGAGACAGAGCCCTGCTTTATCTTCCTTCAAGCCGTTCCCCAAACAGTCATCGCATATCAAATCTAGCAATAAGGATGTATGGACTATTATCAATGGAGCTGCTGCAGCAAAAGCGGCAGCTTCACCGGAAAGTTCTGTAATCAACTTGGGACAGGGCTTTTTTTCTTACTCGCCGCCAGAGTTTGCGATCAATGCTGCGAAAGCTGCTCTTGATAAGCCGTTGCTTAACCAGTACGCTCCTGCTAAGGGTCTTCCTTCCCTCAGAAACGCACTCGCCAATGCATACAGCAAATCTTTTCAAAGAGAGCTTAACCCTGAAACTGAAATCCTTGTGACTGCGGGTGCCAATGAAGGTATGTACTCCGCTTTCACTGCTTTTTTGGACCAGGGGGATGAGGCAATTGTATTTGAGCCGTTTTTCGACCAATACATTTCGAACATTGAGCTCCCTGGCGGAGTTGTCAAGAGCGTCCCTCTCACTCCTCCCTCTAACGATGGCACCGACATTGTCAGCTCCAGTGAGTGGAAGCTTGATTTTAAGCAGTTGGAAAACACTATCACCGAGAGAACCAAGATGATTGTATTAAATACCCCCCACAATCCTATCGGCAAAGTCTTTTCAAAGGAAGAATTATTAAAGATTGGAGAGCTCGCTGTTAAACACAATATAATTATTTTGTCTGATGAGGTTTACGATAGTTTGTACTACACTGACTCTTTTAACAGAATTGCTACTTTGACCCCCGAGTTGGCACGACTTACACTCACGGTTGGATCTGCTGGCAAGACGTTCAGTGCAACCGGTTGGAGGGTTGGCTGGGTCATTGGCCATCCCGAACTGCTTAAGCATGTCACAGCTGCACACACTCGAATTGTTTTCACCGTCAACAGCCCCTTGCAGCAAGCCACAGCTGACGCCTTCAACCAAGCGCAAACCAACACATATTTCAAGGACAACGTTGAGTCCTTCAAGAAAAAATATGCTATTTTCAACACCGTCTGGGACGAGCTAGGTCTCCCCTATACCGTTCCCGATGGCGGCTATTTTCTCTTAGTCAACTTCAACAAAGTTGACTTTGAGTCGGTTGAGAAGACAGTTGAGTTTCCCGAGGACATCAAAAACAGACCTAAGGATTTCAAGCTTGCATACTGGTTGATCCAGGAGTTCGGAATTGTTTCGATTCCAACTTCTGAATTTTATGGTAAAGAGAATGAGCACATGGGAGAGAACTACTTGAGATTTGCCGTATGCAAGGATGATCACTTGCTAGAGGAAGCAGTGATAAAACTGCGTGGGCTGAAGAAGTACATTAAGAATTAGTATGGCTGGGGCATCAGGCAAGTTTCTGGCTTTTAGTTGGCTGAATAATGTTTTAAGATTCAATTATTATTTTTTTCAGGTGAAGTAATAGTTGAGACTGTTGAGAGATAGTGGAATGAGCCGAAAAGGGTTCAAAATTAAACTAGAAATCAGCTGCAAATGGTCTCTTCCCTCTTTCTCACCACTTTTGTTTGCCTTCCCGGTTTTCATTAGACGTAAATATTTATACAGGCCCGAAATAATATCTACATCGAATTGTATTCATGAAAAATATATAATTTCTGACCTTTCCTTACTCTTTTTTGTTTTCTTTTCTCTTTTCTAATTTTCAAAACGTCGTCATCTAATTTTAACCAGCCTTCCGGCTACAGTGAGCTTGTTCAAATGGAGCAAGACGAAGCTTCGGCTCAGCGGGACGCGCGAAAGACAAACTCAATCGAGTTGAACATGGCACCGAAGGTTTCAACAGGTGTTTTCGTAAAGGGAACACTTGTACCACCGCATGTTGAAGAAGACGGCGAGTCAGACGCCGCTATTACCAGTCATATGCAAGCGATTGAGGAAGGCACTAGCAACAACGAAGCAAACAGTCCGTTCCTGGACACACATCATCCAATTCATGCGTCGCGATCAACCGTGTCTCTTCGGGGGGTACTCAACGGCTCTGTCGATCGGTTTGTTAAAGATATCAAGGGACGATTCAATCAGTACAAGCTGGGCAGAAGGTCGCGATTACTTCGGAACGTGCCGTATGTAAATCAGATTTACTACTCGGTTTTTAAGAACCCGTCGCAGACTTCGAAATTTCATCTTCCCCCCGAGGGCTGTGCAGCCACCGGACCGGTCACACAGCAACAGTTTGACAATATTGTTAACTCTGTCGTGGACGCCATCGAGGCTGGTGTGGCTCCCAAGCTGATATCTCAGGGCAGCTCAGGCTCATATTTCATGTATGATCCTAATGGAAGAATTGTGGGCGTGTTCAAACCTAAGGATGAAGAACCGTATGGTCCCCTCTCTCCAAAGTGGACCAAATGGTTGCACCGAAACCTTTTTCCCTGTTTCTTCGGAAGACCTTGCCTTGTTCCCAACAACGGGTACATCTGTGAGTCTGCGGCAAGTCTTCTGGACCGACAGTTGCTAACACATATCGTGCCATTCACTGATATTGTTTACCTGTCATCGTCCGCGTTTTACTATAGATTTTTTGATAGACGGAGGTTCCGCAAGGGGCGACCACTTCCTGACAAGGTGGGTAGTTTTCAATTGTTTTTGCATGACTACGAACAAGCAGATGTATTCCTGAAAAAGCACCCATTGCCAGATCGACTGCATAGCTCCACACACTCTGATAATAATAATAATAATAATCGTGATAATCACCCCCACCATGAACTACAACCTAATGGGGAGCCTGTATTTGAGTGGACACCTGAAGTACTAGACCAATTTAGGGAAGAGCTTGAGAAGCTCGTCATCCTGGATTACATCATGCGGAACACCGACCGAGGCCTTGATAACTGGATGATCCACATTGACTGGGTCGAGGAGGAGCTTCCTGCTGAAGAGCCGCTCATTGAGACCGACCAGACAACCGCTCCCTCTCGTCGCACCAGAAAGGTTCCGAAACTCAAAATTGGCGCCATTGACTCTGGACTTGCTTTCCCTTGGAAACACCCAGATGAATGGCGGTCTTATCCCTTTGGATGGCTTTTCTTGCCCTTTTCACTTATTGGTCAACCATTCTCGAAAAAGACTCGCGAGCACTTTCTGCCGATGCTATGCTCGCAGGAATGGTGGGAGGAGTCCACGCTTGCATTTTACCACTTGTTTAGTCAGGATAGCGAGTTCCAGGAGCGCCTATGGAAAAAGCAATGGGCTGTTGTGAAGGGACAAGCATTCAATGTGGTGGAGACGTTAAAGTGCCCAGAGCAAGGCCCCTTGGAGCTAGTACGACGAACACGAATGATGGTATGGGACGATGTCATGGATGTGCCAGTGCATGTGCCATACAGTTATATGGAAATGGCAATAGAGACACCAATGTTCAGGCCTTATACTGACGATGGGGACGATGATGACGATATCCGCGTAAATCATCCACGACAAAACAGCTATCATGATCTTGACAGTTTTCATGAAGAAGATGAGGATGACGTGGTACAGTTTCCCGAGTATGTCACTCCTAGTACTGGTAGTACAACTCTAACTGCGTCCAGCCGGGGTGATGCCCAAAGCGAGCGCAGTCGCAGTCAGTCAGTGGACAGCACAACTCGGCTGACGGTACCCAAACCGCGCAAGCGCACGCGTGGCAGTTCTCTCAATCTGGAAGCACGGTACCGTGCATTGGAACAAATTTCATCGGAGCACTTGTTTGAAGATCTCATCAGCAACGCAAAGCCGACCAGATTACCTGGTGAGGCCAATGATGATGAAGATAATACCCTCACGGACCACAGAGTAGGGGCTAATAACGCTGATAATGGGCCCACGTCGCTCAACGTGCCACCAACAGTCAGAAGGAAAATGAGCGTAAATGATATTGGATTTGGTGTCGCAGAAACGTCGCAGGCGTCGCGGAAGGTTATTGTGGAAAGACTGCAGACGGTAACCAGTAAACCGCCCGTTTTCACATGGTGTTGATCTAGCTATTGCAGAAATCTCTTATGTTACGTATTTATCTTTTTTTTTTTGTGGTTTTATATATACATAATTATCTTTTACTTAATACCAATGAACAAATACTGCGTACATGATGGTTATAAAGCTATGTTGCTAAACGCTAAACCAGGAGCAACCGGCATTCTTTTTCCTTAGGTGTGCCAAATTGGGACAGTCCGCGACGCCAGAGAGTCACGTCAAACTCTGTTATCTTATAAAAATCAAAGCATTTATAATAATAAAAAATTTCGTCGGGTACTCTAAGCTTTTTTTTTTAAAAAAAAAAACTTCTCACCTTTGGTAAAACAACCCTATCGCGGCGACTACAACTAACAACAACAACGAGAGTGGTCGATATATCAGCTCATATCTATCTGCATAATCCGCCTCCAACCAAAAAAAATTAATAATAACAGCAACGGAAAACAACACGCGAACCTCCCTCCAACAACAATAACAACAATGGCCAAGAAAAACGCAGCCCCGGTTGTGACGGATCCGTCGGACTGGCTCACGACCCAAGTACCAGGACTAAAGGAACTGGACCAGTCATTACGATGCCACATTTGTAAGGACTTTGCCACAGCCCCTATGCTAGCAACATGCTGTGAACATACGTTTTGTTCACTTTGTATCCGGCGCCAGTTTGCCAATACCCATAAATGCCCCATGTGCGCGCGGACCGTGGGGTCAGAGAACCACGTACTAAAAAAGAACCGGGAGCTGGAGCTTGCCATCGAGGCGTTTGTGGGGGTGAGACAACACATGTTTGAGCTGCTGACGAAACCAAAAAAGGCGGCAGCCTCGACTCAGCGGCAGTCGCAGGACCAGAATCAGAATCAAAAGCTGCCAGATAAGATTGAAGAAAGTGACGATGATATAGAGGTGATAAGTGAAGTTAGGGATCCGTCCCTGGTACCTTGCCCTGTATGCAATCATTTTTTCACGGTTACTGAGATTGAGACTACACATTTAGCCAGCTGCCTTTCCGGAACCGGTAGTGGTGGGGGTAGTGATCGCGGTGGTGGAGGCTTTGCTACTCGCTCTAAATCGAAATCCCCGTTTGTTACTGCTTCTGGTACTTCCACCGGTTTCGGCGGCGCAGGCGCTGTACAGACTAGCATACTCAAGACCCAGTCATCGCCAGCACCCCGCCACCAATACACAAAGCTCCCCAAGCCTGGCACCACCAATATCAAACTACGCGATCTTAAAGCTCGGTTACAAAAGCTTGGAATCCCAACGCACGGCACCACACAATCCGAGCTGGTGCAACGTGAGGCCGAGTGGATCACATTATGGAACGCCAATTGTGATGCGCGCTGCCCTAAATCGAAAGCGGCGCTTTTGCGTGACCTGGATGCTGCCATGCGCAATAAACTTTTAGCTGAGGCCAGCAGCAGCAGCGACAACGGCGTGGGTGGTAATAGTCCTGGCGGCATTGCGAGTAAAAAACGTAAATATACAGCAGAAAGTGCCCGCGCTTATTCCAAGCGTGAAAACAATACGTTTAAAGAATTGGCCAAGCGGGCGCGTGCTAGCTTTAAGAAAAAGGAGCAACAAGACCAGGATCAAGAGGAAGAAAAGTCCACAGAACAGCAAGGTGTGAAGATAGCTGATGATAGTCTAGCCCCCACACCAGAATCAAAGATAACCAACCCCACCAGCAATAGCAGCGATGATAGTCGCCAGCCTGCACTTGATATTGATGATGAATACAGTGAGGACCACAAGCCACCAAGTTCACAAGGCAAGTCTATTTTGGGAAGCAACCAAGTGCCACCGCTGGATGGCCTTGAGAATCAAAAAAGGGTTGCTGCCACCGCAAAGAATGCTGGGTCCCCCGTGCCGTTGGTTGGGGTGACGACGCGGGCACGCAAGGCCGCTGCTGACAAGATTGACTTATCCTAAACATTACCACATACATATACATACTTTCTTTTTTCCTGCTCCATCAACCATTATTAACCAGTAAATATTATCGTAAACGACACTTGAGGGTATGGATACATTACAGTGATAAATAAATAAAGCAAAAAAGCAACTAATAGTAATAATTATATATAATAATAACAATAATAATAACAGCAATAATATTAATATTAATAAAAAATTTTTTTTGTTGGTCCATTTAGCGGTTGGCGGAAAGATCCTGTTCAATTAACCGGGTTGCACTTGATTTTAACAATTTCTTGTCATGTTTACCAATCAAACTTTTGAATACCGTAAGTGCCTTTTCACGGACATTGGCCGAGGGATCAATGGTGGAACAAATTGTATAGATCTTCATGTAGGACCATACCAGGATAAAAATAAATACTGGTAACCAAAAATATAAAAACATGCGATCATTTTGGATTTTTTTCCGCTTGCTTTTGATCTGTTGTATCATTTCGTTGGAAAGCTCTTCTGGGGATTCTGTTGCAGTAGGATTGCTTGATGATGATGGAGCTGTGGTCAACTCGGGAGCTGTGGCAATAACCTTCTTTTCGGGTTCTAAGGCAGCAGCAGAGTAATCAGGATTGGCATCACTGCTACCAGCAGGGAAGATTTCCTCATAACTCGGAGGTCCCTGGACCTTATCCTCGCTCGTTTCCCCTTCATTGAGAGCCTCGCCAGTGTTGGGATAGATCATGTTCCAAAAGGTTGATTCATGTTCATGCAAAGTCGTTCCATGACGTGTGTTGGGCTTATTAAAACCAAGGCTGGCCAAAAAGCCAGTGAGGCCCTTGCGCTTGACCTTGATTTGCAACTCAATCTCCTCATCTTCCTCACTTTCGCAAGCACTACTGTCCTCCATTTCAACGTCGCTCTCTTCAGACATGCTATCAGACATATCGGAGTCAGTCTCATTGTCACCATTAAATCTGAATGAATCAAGAGTAATATTGACCTTGGTGAACTCAGAATCACGAAGCTTTTCATAAGTTTCACCAGCATATGTTGTCAGGCCAGGACTGGCACCGTGCTCTAGCAGCAAATCCATTAACTCTTGGTGACGTTTTAAGCCGGCAAAATGTAGAGGAGAGTATCCACTCTTGTCTTGCACGTCGACACGACTGCCGCGCTGCAGCAGTTGGGATGCAAATGTCTTGAGACCCAATGAGGATGCAAGATGAAGCATTGTTTGACCCTCCCCGTTGCAATACTGGTAGTTGGGATTGAAGTCGGACTTGTATGAGTCAATCAATTGTAAGCATTGTAATAAAAGACCCTCCAGAGCATCAAGACTCAACTGGGAAGAATGGTTCTGCCACATATCAAGGACCTTCACATTATCGGGGTTAAAACTAGTGGTGTTAACAATCCGTCTGGCAATCTCACGAGCATCTTCCAGCCGGCCATTCATCTTGAGACCAACGACCTGGAGAGCCATCTGGATAAGATTGTTGTCAGTATCATCATAGTACGAAAAGACTTTGTGATCTGGCATTGAATAACCTTGGAAGCTAAGCACCACGGGGCCCGGTTCTCTTGAGGGGGGTAAAATGGCAACAACAGTATTGGGATTCCACCACGATGTGCTCGGAGAAACATAGTCACCAAACTTTGTAGTGAGACCTTGAATAAATCCGTTACCAAGCAGAGTAACTTCAATACCACCTCTAACAGATCCAGTGGGCGGGATGATGCGCTCAACCTCTGGTGATGCTGTTGGCACCTGCATCCAACCGTCACTAATCTCGCCAGACGTTGCCAGTGGCACCTCAGAGGGAGATGCGAAATTGCTCACGGCGCGGCTCGATAGCAGATCGGCTGAATTGCTGGGTAGATCGGATGGCAGTCTTGTGTTCTCAAAAGGAGAAATAACAGAAGTACTTTGCAGCGGACTTGAGGCCGAGACCGAAGGGTAGCGGGAAAACTCACGCGGCGACGTCTCAGACTTGCGCTTACGTGGACCTTCAGTCTCAGAGCCAGGAGACAAATGGTAGTCAATTTCCGAATTTGGTCGCTTTGCACCAACATTGAACTTTGGCATTGAGCCCTTGTGGTCGTCTGTAATCATTATTGAGTCGCTAGCGCCTCGCGCCACAACCTTGCCAGTATAATCCTTGATGACAAACAGGGCACGGAATCCCATTTTTTCGTTGTGATGGCGACAGTAGCAGGCCATGCGCATGGGGAGGTTCACGCGACGCGATTGGACCGGCTTGCCATTGACATTAATAGTTTCAATATCTCCCATCTCAACAAGCTCGCGACAGTTGAAAACAATAGCACGCTTATCCTTATCCTTGTTCCAGTGCGCATCCTCTATTGCTGAAGTGACCTTTTTCCGTGATGCCCGCTTGTGTTCACGCTTCATACAACCCTGGCAAATATTCACGTATTGCTTGTGATCGCTTTCACAAACAACAACCACATCAATCGAAAGGACTGCCGAACTTGGCTGGAACTTGTCTTTTAGCTGTAATTTAGGTTTGGATATGGCATCAGCTGGTAAATGTAGCAAGTTTTCCGAGGGTGGAGGGTATATGTTCATTGAGAGTTTGATTTGCGTCTCGACCCGTGACTTGGATGGGACCTCGTCAAAAGTGATTTTGTACTTGTTGTTTGAAACGTTTTTCCAGTCGTCGGCGTTAAAGTCAAGCATATAGGAGGGCGGCTTGTTTACATCGGAGGATGGCGCAAACATACTTTCTGACTTGAGCCGCAGGCTGTCAGCGTTGAGCTCGCGGCCAAACTGGTACCTGGAGAGGACTTCTGAATGGGGGTTTCTTTTGTTGTCTGCGATTGATACTTGTGAAGAAGAGGCCGAGATGGTTTTAGATTTCGAAAAGGACGAATTATGTGAAATTGAGGGGTCGTGGGGGGTGGGTTTATCAAAGTTTGGTGAGGCAGAGGATGAGGACTCTGGCGACATGTTCATTGAGTCTGAAAAAGAATTTATCAAGTTGAAGTCAAATTCTTCCGTGACTTCTGGGTTATAGATGAGATCAGGATCATGGTTGAATTCGTTAAAAAGGCCGTTCATTATGGCGAGAGATGGTGAGGCTTCCAGAATGTCTGATTTCTGGACCTGATCATGGATGGGTGTGTAGTGGACAGGATTTGTGATTGATTTTTCTTCCTTCTTAACCATGGCGTAGGATGGTATAGACGTGGTTAGAGACGTATTGATGAGAGTTTGAGTGGATTTTGTTGTTGCAGTATGCGTAACGAGGGAGTCTGTTTGTCTTGGTCGTGTTTTTGCGTGCGTGGTGTGCTTTGCAAGATCAGTGCGAATTCAGGGTTTTGTTGAGAGCGTCAACAATATGCTGTGAATAATAATAATAAAAATAGGTGAGTATACGGAGCCGGAAGTAGACGGCGAAGAGTGTTGAAAAAAGAGTCTTGAATTCCTAAAGACGATAGAAATGAAAAGAAGAAAGATGTAGATTTGTTGCTTGTTTTTTTTTTTTTTTTTTTTTTTTTTTTAATTTTTTTTTTTTTTTTTTTTTTTTTTTTTTTTTTTTTTTTTTT
>Ga0160505_100164_pt1 | contig 49463 bp, 26 predicted proteins | sample DIDeMG_FD_108225 | JGI IMG/M metagenome (GOLD analysis project Ga0160505, IMG submission 108225) | Enriched chicken feces microbial communities from UW Madison campus, WI, USA - DID2874_E49_Stillage MG | ecosystem: Host-associated > Birds > Digestive system > Large intestine > Fecal ... | reverse complement strand
TCGGGATCGTGAGAACTTTCGGGAAGCTGGTGAACACTCAGCATTTTTTTTTTTTGGCTTTTTTTTGGGTTTCTTGCAGATTTTCTAAAGTTAGTATGATATAACCACTCAGCCCTTTTTATCCCTAACAACAGTCCGATATAGTGTAATGGCTATCACGGTTCGCTCTCACCGAGCAGATCGGGGTTCGATTCCCCGTATCGGAGTTATTTTTCTTTTTTTAGAACTTTGTCGATCATCCCCCTGTTTTTTCCTAGTTCAGAAGTTAACCTTTTAGCCATTTGTTGGACGGCTCCATGTCGCTTGTACAAAATATAATCTCATTTCAGAGGCACGAGAAACAAGAATTCCCTGATCCAGTCTAGTGCACCCCAAACATCAATGAATAAATCCGACAACATCGACATCCTAAGCTTCGTCTTGCGCCTCTATTTTTGGTAACTACAGCTTGGTGAAGATTTTTTCAGATCGTGCCATCGCGATGTCCGATGAAGGAACACTTCGCAACAGGTTTGAATATTTGAGGATTTTAAGCGTCTTGCTGAAATGACCGACATCACACAATTGATTTGTCATAATACAACTCTTCTTCAATGGTAACGTTAGCAATATTGAAGTGTTTTCGACGCCACAATCTCCGATCTGGAGCAAGTTTGAAATGGAAATGGAGACAATCAAAATCATGCAAACAGATAACTGGGGCGCTGGAGACTGATACATGCCCCCCAAAACCTCAATGACTTCAATGGAGGTGAATTCCAATTTGCTTGCTTCTCATCACACCCACAAGCACTCAAAGATACCTCTGTTTGCTTTGTAACTTTCGAGTGCCGTACTTAAAATGCCCGAGACAGCCTCTTTTGGACCTACGTCACCACCCCTCCATGACCATAAACCAAGTCAGACGCCTCGTATAATCTCGATGCACTACTGTTGCGCATCACAACCACAATCTAGCCGTCTAAATTCAATGATCGACAGTGTGTACCACCCAATAACCGTTATTTGCCTTATGTGCCTTAATTATAGTGCCTCGTGCACACCTCTAGCACCAAAAGCGGGCACATGCTTTGAAGCCCCAATTGAGAATGTGACACTGTAATGAGTTTCGCTCGGGAATTACGAGAGAAAAATTAATATCGCTGGGCCACCGTCTAATTATGGATAATCCCGATGCTCATGAGCTGTCAATGATTTGCCCGAAACCTTCTTCTGCATCGTAGTGACTAGTCTCGGGGAAATCGCAATGTCCCCTGGATTATGCCATGCACAAAAGGTGTGCAAGACACTTCCTGCAATCTCGAAAGGATTAACGCCAACTAAATAATTCTGGCCATGCAAACAAAAAAATAATTTTTGTTGATAACAATAGGAGTTCCATGGCCACCATAAGTGTCGCCGATCCCTAAGTGTATCTGCGCCTACCACTTAGTGATGTCGATCTTAAAGCACCCATTTAGCCCAATTCGGCAGCTCCATATCAAGCCGCGACAAGGTTAGCGATTCGCTTGTGGGTTTTCGACACAGGTTGGAATGGCGCCTCCAAACCCCCCCGCATAAATGCCGTAGCATAGGACCTAGCAGTGAAGCTGCATGAGCAAAGCTTTTAAAAGGTTTGTACCGCGCTGTGTAGATAAGCCAACCATTGGTTTTTTCTTCAAATTGTTGGTGTAGCATGTCTGCGTTTTTCTTGCTAGCGCCACCACCAGCTCCAAAGGACAAGCGTCGGTCTTCCAAGACCTCTTCAAACTCGGGGCGCATATCCCATCGGTCTGCCAGACGCTCAGATTCTGGCCTGGCCAAGTCCATTATGGCTGCCAATATTGGCACTGATAAAAAACCCAAGAAGTTGTTTGATCCTAAGAAATTGCAATATGTCGATGCAGAGGAGTTGATGACCCCTTTTGAGAAGAAGCTACATATTTTCGAGGAGAAGCTTTTGGGCTTTAAGAAATCCGACAAGTTTGCGGAATATACTGAGTCTCTCAATAGCAGCTTTCGCGAGTCCAAGCACCTCGGCAAATACACTCCATTGATGACATTGGATGCTTTGACACATATGCGCTACTGCTATTTTGAGCAGTTTGAGCCTGAATTGTTAGAAGTGCAAGCCCGACTTGCCCAATCCACCCCTCCGTATGTTGAACTTGTCTTGTATAACGAGAGATTAGCACGCTATACCACTGACAGTCGTACTAAGTCGATGTCACAACGACATAGCGTGAGCGCAAGTCCACAAAGCCGAAACAGCTCACAGGGCAGAAACAACTCAATAAGCACATACAGCCCGTTGGGAAGAGATACTAGACCAGACCTTCTCCTGCGACTCAGCGATGAGTTTATTCTGAACACATCTGCTATTCGCCTGCTTCTACTGCAGCCTCTGTTCTGGAACGACGTGTACCTGGATATGAAGGTGGCAACTAATCCTGAACACTACGATTGGCTCCCAAACCGTGATGTAGCGCAAAATTTCATGATTGACTTAATGGATGTGGCTTTTTCACATGTCCACTGCTTCTCATGTGATGTTGAAGACACTCCAGATCTCAACCAAGATGAAATTTTCGAGTTGAAGAAGCAACAGTACTTCTACTTTGGAGTACAGGGCCAAAAAGACCTAGCTACCCTTAATCTGCATCTTCACGAGACATTTGTTGTCAATATGACCCACGTGCCGATTGGATTAAAAGAAGCTGAGGTTTGCACGGTTGTCAAGGAGTTGTGCCAGTGCGTTTGCGACAACCTTCTCATTCAGTACTATGGTCGTCGCCAGGCCGAGTACATTTTGGAGCATTTTGGAGAGTATATCGGAGTCATAGCTGATATCATGATACGAACCACCAACTACGAAGAAACGATTGTGAATGAAACACTACAGGCAAGAGAACAGAAGAACAGCAGATTTAAGAGCAAAAAACTCATGAGCAATAGACTTGTGAGCACCAGCGATAGGAGCCCCAGAAGTATCAAGCAATTGGATACAAATGTCGGCGATAAGAGTGCTAAAGATAGAAGTGGACTTGATCGAGTGGATCGAAACTACCGGATAGAGGAAAGCTACAAGCCGGACAAATCGGATAAACCTGACAGGTCATACTCACCAACCACACAAGGGCCCCGGCTGTTCCCAGATACCTCGAGTTTGGAATCACAATTGACATCGATATTTGATCCCCAACACTGTGAGTCGTCGTATCCTGCACTGACTCATACCCAACCTGTGCAGTTGGAAGAGCCCAAGAAGCAAAAGAAGAGCTTTTTTGGATTTGGTAAACTCAAGCGGCTGGTACGTTAGAGTGAAGTGATCATAGTTGACTTTTCAACTGATCATTGGGCATCATAGTCATGGTTCGTATTAATAGATCTTATGACTCTCAACGTCATGATGCATGATTGTAGAGTTGACAAACAAATATTCTTGTGGCTTACTCCTATACTATCTGCAGGATAATATGGCATAGTAAATTGCTACCACCACAGTGGTACGGCGCACAAACAAATATCCTACATGTAATATGAGCATCATTTGCTATCCTGATTGGGACAGAGTGAACATTCTAGCGCAGGGGGGCGAAAATCCCTATAAACAATAAATTTGCAAACACATATTGCTACTTTTAGTGTCCAAAATATCATCGAGATCGCTCGAGTGGACGCCCTAGATCTCCTCGATAATTTAAATTGCAATCTCCTCACTCCCCGTTTTCGTAATAGTCAGCCGCCTAGAGTGCCCATTTAGCGATGGTGCATGCTATTTATATAAAGTGTCAACACACGCATTAAAATAGCTTGGCACTGCAACCTGATTTGAATGTAGGGCCACTGATCGCTTAAATAGCCAGCACCCCCCTTACATCAAGCTTTCGATAAGAATTTTTATTTTTCCCATCCTTTCCATTCGCTATGTTACCTCCCGCTTCCAGCGACCATAATCTCATGAATGAGCATGCCTACTACGAGCGAGGCGTTGACGAGGAGCAGATGCAATTCCAGAATCCCTTAACCGTGGCGGCAGTAGCAGTGGTAGCAGGTTTCACGCTATACAAGCTCACATCACTAGTCATGAAGGCATGGCGTAAGGATCGTAAAGGTCCAATCTTGCCAGAGCATGCTATTTGACTTTGACTCCATTAATCTCGCTGCATTTTACTTTAATCTGGAATTTTCTTCACCTGTTTTACGCCATTTTTGCCTTCGGTTATTTTTCACCTTGTGCCCAAGTTCCACTGACGTCCGCCGGCGCAGGGCGTCACTCACCATCATCAACAGTTTCTCATCGTTGATTTAATCATCGTCATCATCATCATTATCATAATTATCGTCATCATCGGCACCATTATTAAGTTAATACACTAGGAGTGGCCGCTCCATTTTTTGCTTTTTCTGTAGACAACAAAAGGGTTTCATGAATGATTTAATGACAGGGCTCTCTTAATATGAACAGGGTTCTTTCGTTGCAGTTACTTTACTAGATCTGTGATTGGTCCAATCGTTTTGCTTCGCTTTTTTTTTTTTTTATTTTTCGCTGGGTATTTACTAAGCCGGAAAAACTTATCTTGGGAAAAAAAATAAGAAAATCCCCGTTTTATTTTCGCGCATTCCTGCAACAACCCATTGATTGGCCGATGTGGCTTGCACCATTAGAGCTGTGAGGTCAATGGTTTTCCTGGCAAGGTACTATAGACACAGCCACGTGCCGACTCGAGATAGTGACTTGCTTAAATAAATAAAATCTGTTTGAGGATAAAAGGTTATTGTAGGTGGAATGTCTATTATCACCTGTACTTGAAGTTATGTGAATCATGTCGGACGGGTAAAACCACGGGCAAGAACAAGATGTAGAGGGAGGGACTGTACCAGTAGATTACATTCCAACTTCAGGGTTCACTATCCAGGGCCTGAACTATGTCGTCCTGGCTCTTGGCTTTTGTAATCTGGCTTTTTCTTCTTGTCTTCTGAGCATGTCAACTTGATTTGTCTTATCTTCTTTTCTTGTCAGTATTTTCTTGTCTTGGTTTACCATTATATCACTTCCTTCACAACCTTCGTATTTGATTTTCTATCATTGCTTCCTGTACTGGACCAGTCTGATATTTTGTGAGTTCATCCCTTGCGTGCCTTCATTTGAAGATTGGCCATCTCCAAGTCCCAAAGATTCCAATCATACCATACTATAGGAGGAAAGATTGTGCAGAGGTGCCAAAGCAGATGGGCGTCCACCAAACCAGCAATTGGGTCAAAATCTACCATCTCAAGTGAGGCAGCCGCCATTAGTGCAAAATTCAACACCACCGGAATAAGCGGAATGTATCTAGTCTTAGAAAGCCCCACTAAATTGAGTTTGCTGAGGATTCGTGTCTCAAATGGTAATAAGCGAATCGAATTGTTATAGTAATGAGGTCTGCGGAGATACTGCCGGTGAACCAGCATGGAGTGCAAGATCCAGAGCACCAGTGCAGCTAAGCCAACAACTACATTGAAACGCATGTTGTACCCGTAATCCCAATCAAAGTACAACTTGGCGTAATGGAGAAGCAATACTCCACATAGAAGCGTCTGGAAGATGAGCCTGGACCTCGTCTTTTCGGTTAAGTAAAGGCCGAACTTGCGCACAAAGATGGCGTTGAAGTTGGCGGCTATAATGGCACCAGCCCCAAAGTAGTCAAGCGTCTCGGTCATAGGCTTATCCCGAATATGGAAGATTGTGCTACAGAACCATCCACACATGGACACAAACAAAAGTACCAAGTACTGGCGCAACATGGTTGAACGATCATCGTCTTTGTAGGCCGTGAGTTTATACTGAGATTTGATCTTGTGGTAGTTTTTGTAGTTGACATAGAAGTTAGCTAGCGAAAACACCGTGGAGAAGAACTCGGTGATGCCCAAGAAGCGCTTGAAGGGCCACTTTCCATAGAACTGCACCATGGGAAGTCCCTCCGCTACCCTTTGACGCGTGATGATTTGTTGACATTTGTAGTTGCAGTCCAGACTACAATCCCATTGGAAGAGAGCGGCTGATATCCAATTAGTCGAGTCCTGAGCATATTTGGAGGATGAAGGGTCGACACAAGCTGCCTGGCAATCAGGGAGACATTGCTTGAATGCAGGAAGGTTATCACCCACTGAAGCGATGACCACTGGTATTAGTAGGGTTATGATGTGGGATAATTTCATGGATAGGATGGGATGTATACGTGTATGTTCGATTTGGTGATGGTGATGAGAACGTGATTGTTGACACGTGCGTCTTAACACGTGATGAATATTGAGTCACGTTCTACAGCATGTGACCAAATTTCAAAACCATAACCCTTTTTCCGTGACCTACAGCCTCGTGACCAGATAACCGTTTAAATATTCCAAAAAACCTTCCATCAAGTGTGAGATTGCTGGTGAGGAGTCGCGCAGTGGGGGGCTGTGTCCTTCAGAGAACATTTCACATTCCCTGATTTAGTACCTTCAAGGAATGTCTGGACGCAACAGAAGATATCAAACCTTCCAGCTAACTAGCGATGGAACCATCGATGGAACCAGCGACCATGTAAAGAACAAGAAACCGTGATAACCATGCAAAATTTATCGATAACGCTGAGTTCTCCCACGTTTCGTATTGCAGCTCATTTCAAAATTGTTATCGCGGAAAAGCATAAGCAATGTCACTTGTGTAATGTCACTTGGCCAATGTCACTTGGCCAATGTCAGCCATGCGCAATTCCCCCCGATCCTTGATCAGAATGAGCCAATACCCCTACGTCAGATTTGCAATCATGATATATTTCGCCTGGTATTACTATCGAAATTCACTTATCTTTCCATGTAGAAGTTTTTCACCTTCTGTGCGATACTTGGTTCTTTTGGAATATCCCCCTTCCTTTCTAATCATTTTGAGGAACACCGTATACGACTGTTAGTGTGCATGGACGTTGGGGAGTATCTACCACCTGTATGGAAACTGCAAGACAATGTGGCATTCTGCACGAGAATTACTTTTGACGACTGCTCATTCGCTCGCGGAGAACATTCTGCAGAGAGGTTTAGCCACACAGATCGTTGCCTTTTTAACGAGGAGAAATAAAAAACAAAGAGAAAATGAAAAAAAAAAATTCAAAAAATAAAAACTCAAAAAAAAAAAAATAAGGAGAAAAAAAAAAAATCTGCGAACGAAACAACGTAAAATTCTTCAACCATGTCCATAATGAAACCTGTAAATGTTTAATCTATCCACCAATTACGGCTCTCCTCAATCCTTCCGATTAATTTTCCAGGGCTACTTGCTACATTCCCCATGTAGGTATGATTCGTAATGACGAAGAGGAGAAAGGAGTTGGTGATTTTTTTTTTTTTTGTGTCTCTCTATGCCAGATCCCGGTGTTCTAAAGGCATTTTTTTTTTTCGGAAATATGTTCAAAGATTTCCATTTCGAATTTTGCTCCATATCAATTCCTATTATCTAATTCTACGAGTTATCATATTAATCACATCCCAACTAATCACCCCATTGGAAAAAAATCAAACCTTGATTGATATTCTCCAAATACCTTCTTTATTTGCCTTCCGAACCTTCAACCATTCGGCTTTGTTCTGCATAGTCTGTGCGGCTCAAAAATTTTTTTTTTGTGCAACACTGGTTTCACTATATATTCCCTGATTGCCCACTAGTGGTCCGCCTTCCCCAAGAATTTCGTCATTTGTAGTGTAGTCGACTTCAAGCGTTCCTTGCACATCTTCAGAGCAAATCAAATCGCACCGTCGTCTGCCAATTACTACCTGCTGCTGCTCGAATATCTTCAACTTTTCACTAGTGAAAAAGTTACCGTTTCAATTGCCCAAACTATCTTTGCATTTTTCATTTCTTTCGGGTTCATTTTCTAAAGGTTTTTTTTACACTTGATTGCCATGTTGCCACGTAAGTCTTGCCGTCATCGTACCCTTTCCGCCAAAGGATTGGCCCACAAAGAAGACACTAACATTGCAGTTCGAAAGCGGAAATTGTCAACGGGTCTGTCTCATCAACCCCTGGCCCCGGAATGCCTGAAAAAGGTGGCAAACTCTTACAAGCGCCTGTGCTCAGACTCTAAGGCACAGCTTACTGCTGTGCTACCGCCACTGGGCCTTTGTGACGCGGAGAAGCGTTCGTCTGCACCCCAATTGCCAATCAAGGCCGTTGATTCTCCGGAGGACGACAAAATCGACCCGGTAGAGAAACTTTTGAGCATGAGCTCTACAAATGATATTCTCTACATGGACTCGGATTCCTCCGCGGAGTCGCCACTCACGTCGCTCGACGAGCCAGCCACCTCTTCTGCATATCCAAGCCTTAGCTTGAACTTCACCAAGGCCATCAACGACGACTTGCGTTTATATTACCTGCGGCTCCGAAAATCTCCTATGGAGATCCACAACGATCACTCGTCGTTTTCGGTGTTGAATAGCAAGCCTCCCGTTGAGGAGCCAAAGGTGTGCTCTTCTGCATCGCAAGCTTCATCTGTTCCATTCTTCAAGAACGTCAACTTTAGCTCCACTCCTTCGTTCCAAAAGCTCGACGACTACATCTTCTGTAGTGATGACGAGGACGATGAGCCGCTCTCCACCGACTCTGAGCATGAGGATTTGCCCTCCAGCACTGCTAGCCACCGCTTGCCAGTGGAGGAGTCGGGAAAGATGTCTTTCCATTACCGCCAGAACTCTAACATGAATTTGTCGTTGAGCGATGTGCAGACTGAGCAGGATCCTCAAGACATCTTCAAGTTTTTGACCCATCGCTCGGTTCTCTCTGGCCGTGCCAGTGAGATGATTGGAACATCTACTTTTATGATTAAAGACTTTTTCTTCTAGTGTTTACCTCTGTGTTTACTGTGTATAATAAATGTTTTAGAATTGTGAAGTGATATTGAATTGTGACTTGTGGTGGAAAGGTGATACTGTGATGTTGTAGGATAAACGTGTTCTGTCTAATTATATGAGTTAAGAATATGCTCTCTTAGACGATTGATCTACCCTCGGATTGCTAAGTGACATCCTCGGAATGTATGCAACAGCTCTTGCCCCGCTCTGCACCCTGCTTCAAAATGACCCTCATTACCCTCGGATCTGGCTTTATCTATCCCTCGGGTATCATCCCTACCCCCGGTTTCAACCTTCCATGCAGCCCCGGTAATGGCCACCTCACCGGATCTCACATCTTCATCAACTTGATTCACCTCTCCATTCTTTCCTTATGTCGCTCCTTCTGTTGGTTTCTGCTTACCTATTAGGTGGAGTCACGTTTCTCCCGTTGCTCCTTGTGGCTTTCTTGGTGCTCCATCCCAAGAAGAAGTCCACGCCACAGCCAGAGCAATTGAAAGCTGGGGAAATCGAAGAGTTGAGCAATACTGGCTTAGATGCCTTCAAACAGGGCTGGATCACCGTTACTCATGAGCATATCGAATCACGAGACCAACTATCTTCATCCACACAGTCTGTTTCGGAGTCCAATGAGGGAAAGTCTGCTTACGCTTCCCTTTACAAGTTGGTGAAGAACTCTAATTCCAAAGCGAACAAATCTTCCAATGGTAGCAGCACATCCGTGGACTCTTCCGATTCCATCGAATCACCCATGGCTGGAAGCACAGGGAATGGACCCAAACCTACCAACAAAAAGCATCGCTATTATGGTGTGTTGAAGCATAGCAATCTCTTTCTCTATAAGGATGAGCGATTGCGGGATGTCAAGCATGTGGTTGTTCTTTCGAACCACGTTGTGGCACTCTGGCCACGATCATTGTCGGAAGGCTCATTGTTCACGACAAACTCTTCAATAGCAATCTTGAAAAAGGATTGGAAGAGAAATCGCAGACTTTCGGATAATATCGGCAAACCATCAGAGGCGGACTGGTCCGATGACAAAAAGATCACCATCGAGGATGTGTTGAATCCCGAGAAGAACTTGCCTGCCCCACCAGGAACGTTTTTCATCTACACAGATGTGAATATTGATAAAGAAGACTGGTACTTTGCGCTCATTAGAGCCACTAAGTCGGACAACGACAGCTATGCTAAACTTGACCCACAAATTCATGCCAAAACGCTCCATTTTGAAACTCAGAACATGGTAAGTCTCATCCAGACACTTTACAGCTCCGAGGGCCAGCTCCAGACCAAGTGGTTTAATGCCTTGATGGGGAGATTATTTCTTTCGCTCCAAAAGACAGACTTCATGAGAAACTACCTTATTTCCCGCATTGAGAAGAAGCTCAACAAGTTGAAAACTCCAGGTTTCCTTGACAAGTTTCAGATCACCAAGGTTGATGCCGGCCATGCTGCTCCTTTCATCACTTTTCCAGTTTTAAAGGAGATTAATCCAGATGGCGACCTTCTCGTTTCCCTATATATGCAATATTCGGGGTGTATGTCCATCCAAATAGCCACAAAGTTTAACTTGAACTTGGGTACTCGCTTCAAGTCCCGAGAAATGGATGTCTTGCTCTCTATGACGCTCGAGAAGCTTGAGGGTCCGATGCTCATCAAAATCAAGCCTCCACCTTCAACAAGGATGTGGTACACTTTCGAAAACGAGCCTATCATGTCAGTGAAGATCGAGCCGGTTATCAGCTCCAGACAGTTGTCATACAACATCATCACCAACACTATCGAGAAGAAGTTGAAAGAGGCTGTTAAGGAATCATTGGTCCTTCCTCATTGGGACGATTTCATATTTTATATGACTATGGACGAATTATACAGAGGTGGAGTCTGGGATAAAACAGTCAGAGAACAAGCAGGTGCCGAAGAAAACTCTGACAGTGGATCTACCCAAGACGCAAGTATCACTCAAGAGGCTCAATCTTACGACACCAATTCTATTGCCCTCTCCACAAACGATGAAAATCTGAGCATTTTGACGTTCGATGATGGTGACTCCAATACGGTAAGGTCAGAAGCAGTGTCGTTGACTGATGCCCTTCCTCAGAAATCTCAGAAAACAAAATTTTCGACTACAATCGGCGATCTCTCCAAACGCTTGAGAAAGGCAAAGTCCACTCATACCTTAGGTGTGGATGAAACAAATTGTCTTTCTGATGGCTCCATGATGGAATCCAGCATCAGCAAACCACCCTTAAACGAAGACACCGATGCTGCTTCTACATCTGCAGACGTCAAGGGAAACACCTTGCGCAAGTTTGGAACGTGGTACTACGAGAAATCACAAGCTGCTGAGCCGACAACAACATCTGCACCAGCTTACAACCCTCCAGAGATGATTACCAACCGTCGTCGCAGCCGGAAACAGTCGTCTGCCACCCTTTCGTCAGATCCACAAGCCACATCGGATGGCACTTCGTACGACTTTGGAGCATCTGTGGCAGAGCAGAATTTAATGGCCAGAAGTATCGATTCCAATGCAGAGCTTCTCGCTTCCGTAGTTTCAGCTCCTGCGCCTGTTCCAGCACTGCCAGAGCCTTCAATCACAAACGTCACTTCAACACCTCAGGATATGTCAACTCAAAGCCAGAAATTGGATCCACCACAATCAATTCTGAGATCTGAAACAGTTCTCCATAGAAGGCCACCCCCTCCAGGGCCGGCTCCTGATTTCCCCGATGAAAGCTAGTTTGGTATTCTGGTTGACGGAATCACCGAAACTCTTGGGAATCTTCTAAAAGTTATAATGATTACATGCTCTTTACGTATCTCTATAATCTATCATTAAATTCAATTACACGTACGGAGCCCATCCTCCGTACATCTGGCTTAAATTTTCAGTGGAAATAGCCTCCTGGATCAACACATCCACTTGCCCATGAACATTCATAGGCAACCCTTCCTTTTCGTCAAGTAGACCACGGATCTTCCTCCTCACTTTTCTCAAGTGGTCTTGTGGATTATCCTGAGTTTTCCAATCAAGCAAAGGATCGTAAATCAAGGTCTCCAAAATATTCATCAACGATGCTTCGTTCTCTCGCACAAGTTGCGCTGTCACCTCACATGTTATACGGAATGTACCTTCTATGCCTGTGATACCCATTGCATCAACCATGTTTTGCGTAAGCCGGAAGGGAACAATCTCAGGGGTGGGCAAAGTGGCACCTTTGTCGAACAAACAATCGAAGTCAATGTGTAAGGCTTTTCCATTCTTCTTGAAAAACAAAATATTCTCACAATGACGATCTCCTAATCCAACAACATATCCAACGATAGACATAACAGCAGCGGTTGTGGTGTATCCCTTTCTGGCCAAGTACCACACGGCTGGATCGGAAAATTGATCTATAAACCATTGATGGAGGACTGGTGGAGTTTGCTCACATAATTTCTCAAAGAAATCCACAAGGGTATTGAGGGACTCCGGGTCTTTCAGCGCTTTGACTCCCTTTTGGCAGTCAGCCAATTTTTCGAAGAGCTTCCTCTCGTTAATAACGTGTCCTGTCTTCACTTGCTGATGATGAATCACTGATTTCATAGTTGCAACATCTTGTACAAATTCTATGACTCCCATATCTTCAGCCAAGGGAATGACAGAATAATTCTCGATAACAAGATTTCTCTTTCTGGCATCGGCATTGGCTGATAAGAGTCTATTGATCATGTTTGTGAATTCGAACACCTTTGCATCTTTCCGTGTGTCGTCTCTCTTGACCATTAATCTATAGGGTCTAATGTCCGTGCCCCTGATTGTTATCTGCTTAGGCTTTTGCAAGGAATGAAAAACATTCACTTCAGCGTTGAACCCGTCAAAGGTTATAGAGGCCGACTTTGGAAATGCCAAATTCGCTTTATTGGTGTGACGTCCAGCAGGCAAGCGAATCTCAAGGTTGGATTTTACTGGAATCACCAATGAATCGTATCTTTTGGTCAAATCCTCGATTCCAAAATCTGTATTTAAGAACCATCGTTTGTTGACCAATTTCTTGATCTTGTGAGAAGCAAGCTTCTCAAGAATCTCAAATAACTCTTTCGCATTGATTATGCTTGCTGAAAGAGCACGGTCTGATTGCACATTGTGCAATATTTTTGTTACTTTCTCTCTGCGATTAAGATCCTTCGACTTCAAGTGAGACAAGACATACCACAAACTGTGCTTAGGGTATGTCCGTACCAACAACTCTATGATCTGCAGCATCATTTCAGCACTAGGTGGGTGCTTGTGTGTAATTCTCGACAACAATTGGGTGATGGAGGTGTACCACACGTAGACTGGAATGGACAGTCTGTAAGACTGGATATCCTGAACAATTTGGTTAAGTCTTCGCTCTGCATCCCTACTTTTGTTTGGCCTTTGTGCAAAGTCGAGCCAGACTGTAATAAACTTCGGAAGTGCTTCAAAAATATAGGTTGGCCCGAGTCCCAAAGCTTTCAAGTAGAATCTCACAATCTCCTGTTCATAAGTTCCACTAGTGTCGTTTCGTGACTCCATCACCTTACTGTAGTACTTTCCCAATTCAAAGTATGGTTTCTCCCAGGTAGGGTCAAATTTGAAGGCCTTAGTGTACTCTGCAATAATAGTTGCCGAGGAACTATGACTGGATTCGTCTAACCATAAAGCATACTGAAGCTGTGTTGTGGCTCCTTTTCGAACATTAGAAGATGCCCTCTTGGGCAAATTCTCCGACAATGTTTTAATGGCCTCAGTTTGCTTTCCTTCATCCCAAAGCAAATGAGCGTATTCCACATTTGCCAGTTGATCGTTGAGAACCATTGCGTTCATGATACTCTTGGTAGCGATATCAAATCTGTCGCTTCTTCTAGCAATTTCGGAACCCTTCAATAAGATTTCAGAAATCTTTGCATTATTCTTTGTGAGGGTATTGGCCACTCTATGAACGGATAGAATCCTCCATTGGTTATCAAAAGAGAGATCTGTATTAGCCAATCTTTCCTTGAGTACCAGCTCCAATTCGGTCTGCAGATTTGGGTCAACTTCTCCGAGTGCAGATGCAATTAATGAGGTATCGAAAACCACATGCAACAGAGTCATTAAGTTGGAATTTCGAGAAAATGATGATGACATCGACAGCGATAAAGATTGACCGATGAGCTCATAGATTTGCTCCACATAATCATCAAAGTTATGTTGGTTGCCATCTATTGAAAGTAATGCTTCTGAGAACTTGGAATTCACCACACTTTCTACATCTTGAGCACGTCCCACAGATCCAGAAATCATTTGCCACTTTCTGATTTGTTCGCTCTCCCCGGATGCTATTGCGGCCCGTAAACCAACAGTAGCCCATGCTATTGGCATCTGAGAGATGGTTCCGTTGTTGTACTTTGATTCTAAAGTTGAAAGCACCTTGTCATAGAGGGCGTGATCTGCCAAGGACTTGAGAAGTTTAGTATTGTATTCGACTCTTTCGCTATCTCCTCCGATTTTGCTCAATACTTGGAAAGATTCTTGGGCGATTGACCAGTTCTCATTGTATTGGAATGTGTCAAGCTTCTCTGCCAAGTTGGAGGTCGAAAACTTCTTTAGAACTCCGTCCAAGGCATCGAAGTCATCAATATTCGAATAAACTGATTGCAAAGTGGACACAATACTTAGGTTATCCAATTTATTATTCTTTTCAACTTTTCCATCCCGATAACACTTCTCCAAATAAAGAATGGTTCTCTCATAGCTGTCACATTCTGAAGATGTCACGGCAATCAACTCCATTGGGATCTCCTTAAGGAAAGCTTGGACGTATGATTTGTTTCTTTTGAGGTAGCTCAAATCGGTCTTTGATAGATGTGTGTCACTGAGCTTTTGGGTGGCTGCTGAGACCCACTCGTTAAAGTAGTCGATCACCTCGAAAACGGCCTGGAAGCACAATTTGAGATTCTCGATTCTTTCTGATGACGAAGCAAGTGACCCACTAGTATTGAGAATGGATAAGAATTCATTGAGAATATCTGCTTTCGCCTTCTCATCTCCGTTAACTATGTGACTCAACGCAACATACTTGAGTATATGTTGTGAAATTGAGATCTCCTCATCTCTGATTAACATAGAACATGTCTCAAAGATCACGGTACGCTTGTATCCGGGGTCACTTTTTCGGGGAGGATGAGGGAATGGCCGTCTCACCAAATTCACTGTAAAATCAACCAACCACTTATCATATCTCATTCCTAGTCTGTAAATTGGATACTCAATAGGCTCATATCGAGGATTAGGTGCCATGTACTTGGAAGTGAGAAGTGGTGTTAAAGTAGATTTATCAATGTCAGAGAAGGAGTTCCACACTTTGCTTAGATAACCCTGGCTCTCGGGACCCAAAATAGATTCTTTCAAACCCATTACCTTTAGAAACTCTTGCATGGAGTAGGCGGAGAACAATTGCTTAAACGGATCATTGGAAGCCCAAAAATTCTTGATAACTTTCTCTTTAATGAAATTGCACAAGAATTCTGAATTCTCGTTGTAGTCGTGGAAATCGTGGAGAATGATTATTTGGGACTTGATCGTCTTGAAATTGAAACGATTAGAGTCCAAAGCCCCAATACTTGCAATTGCTTTGGCACATTTTGTTGAAATTGCAGGAGTTTTTGTCTTAAATTGTACCGAAATATCAAGTAAATTCCTCATGAGAACAGATAAGCACTCCTCATTTGCTGTATCCCGAAACTCTTCGCGTTGACAACTTTCCTGGTACTTGTTTGTGAAATTGAGAAGGTCATCAAGTGCTTGATGAACGACATATTTGTTATTAGTCTGGAGTCTTCTTGCAAATTCAGGAAAGTAGCTCAATTTGGACTTCGGTCTCATAGAGTTGATAACAGAAGGTTCCAAAAAGAAGTACTTATCGAGGTCCTTAATAAAGGGAACCGAAAAGTAGTAGAGTGCGTATTTGTTGTAATCTCTCAATTCTAGAAAGAGCTTGTTGAGGATTTCCGTTGCTATCAATTTGGACTTGTGTTGAAAGCTTGCAAACTTTTGAAAGATCAAAGATATCGAAATATCAAACAATGAAACCAAATGACGAGTCTTGAGATTCTGAACAAGCACATTCCAGCATTCAATGGCTGGAATCTCTAATGATTTATTCTCCAAAGATGCTTGCAAACATGTGGAAATCTGACCCAAGGCTGAAGATGCTGCATCGATATCTCTGCTGATCAAGAACTGCATGGCTTTTAAGGATCCCACTTTCTCTAAGTAGGGTTTGATGCCTTTAACGTGGTGCACGTTTTCAGAGAATCTTCGAACCAACTCTAAAACATGATCTCCCAAGACATATTTGACATAATCAAAAGAATCTTTGTCTGGACGACCCTCAACAGTGCCTTGATACTTCGCTCTATTAGCCCAGTGAACTTTAGCCACGTAGATGATGGCAGCAAATATTCTCTTCTCGTTCAAAAGCCTTCCTTTCTCATCAAATTGCATTTGAAGAAGAATGTACCATAGAACTTCACCAACATCTATCAATTCAGTGATGGTGACATTTTGGTAGCTAGGACTAGCATTCCTTAGCACGTTCATTATATAGCCCATATCGATTCTTTCATCCTTGCAAAGGTATGTCGCCATGATACGAGGTAATGTCTTGGCCATTAACTTCGCTTTGTCCATGTTGGAAGCATCAGCAATTTCCTGAATGAAATCATGTTGATAGTATTCCAACAACCTAGGAGTTGTGTAATCTCTTGTGTTGTTCAAAAAGTACTTCTTAGATATACGCAAAAGCTCGGTCAACCTAGAAAACATTCTAGGATTTCTGATGATTCTTTCAGCCATACTGGGAAGAAAAGGAGATAAAAGTTTGTACGGAGTAACTGACTTGGCAGCGGCAACATAAAGAACGCAATTATGAGCGAGATTAACATGTTGCTCGTTGGATTCACCAAATGCATCGATCAATTTAAAGAAGATAACGCAAAGCCACTCTCCCTCACTTACCACTGCCAACTCACTGAGCGCCAAAAGAGAAGACTCGGCCAAGTAAATGCGACCATTTTCACCTCTATAGTTGATTATTGAGACAGACTGGAAAATGTGTCTGAAAATAACTTCCAGTGTCTCATCAAAATCACGGATGATAAACAATGGTAACACCCGACTGGCCAATATGCGGACATCTCGATTTTTGCTTCCACTCAAGCACTGGAGAACAAATTGTAGACATGGGTCATTCTCGGTTTTGCTTGGACGAAAAGTCAGGAACAAATTGCATAACATGAGAAGGAAATTGGAGGCAAGCAATGGATCTTCGTTCAATTCTTTCATCTTCTGACGTAAGATGAATCCACAAACAATTTCCGTATAAAGGACGTTGGCCTCAAACTGCTCATTGATTTGCTTACGTTTGGCGGAAACCTCCAAATATATGTTTTTGGCCGCATGCTTATCACACTTTGTACAAGTACCTGATTCAAAATCAAAGTCTTCGTTGATAATGCAAGGTACGTATTGCAATGCTGTGATGAAAGTGTAGAACGTCATGCGACTTTCAAATACTCTTGTACCCGGAGATTTCCCGTCTCGGTAAATCACGTCCATGACATAGTCAAGCCATTGGGATATTTCGGAGATATCTTTCTTTTCCAGCCTCTTTTGGGAGCGATATTGTTGAAACAGGAATTTTGACAGAACAATAAACTTCAAAGTGTTTGTAACTGTCCCTGGCAGTTGGTTCAAGATCAGCTCACGTAACCAATTGTGCTCCTTATCGGCAAATGCTGCTGATGCCAACGAGTATTTCTCTGCAGCTGCTTGCGCTTCATCTGGGTTGATAAGTATAGACAACTGAAAATGAAGCACATTCAAAACTTTAAGGATGGACGGAGGATACACAGACCCAGGCGGGTCATTGGCGTCCAGCGGTTGGCCCACCAGGAACCCATGCATTTGAAAGGAATTGTAGAAGTTGGCCAAAAGGCTCTTATCTCGACACATAGTATATATCTTCATAATGCATGAGCAAGTGGCCCTATTGTAGCTCTTCATCAACGACCGTCTTGGGGATGCTTTGAAAGATTCGAAGTGGGCATGTATCCAACGCAACAACAAGTCGATCTGTGACCATTTCGTGTTGGAATCTAGTAGTAAATTGTAAGTCATGTTGAGCAAAAGCACACTTCTCAAGTTATCGACCAATTTCAGCTTTGGATCGGCTGCATCGGTGAGCAAGGTATCCAAATGTGTAGAGGAGAAGATGAACTCCAATTTTCTAGCGATTGCATCAAAACGAAGTGCCGTCCCCACGTCATGAAGGGCAAGTTTATGAGTGATGTCATAATCGTTCACCACCGTGAAAAGATGTACGCCACTCGCTAGTAGCGGAGCATATACTGTAGCAAAATCGTCCTTCAGACTTATGAGAGGCATGTACTCGAACAATTTGGCCACGTTGGCCTCCACCAAGTCCACGAGAATGGTTCGAAGATGCTTCTTATAACGAAATGCATGGAGATGAACGGTGATGTTATTTACAAGCGCCATCAAGAAGCTTTTCACGAGGTTGGTGATTTCCAAGCTCTCCGGGAACTTTGGAAGCCATGAACACGCAAAATGGACGCTCCACTCGTAAATCATCGTCGATGGAGATGACGTGGATGTTGGTAGAATAGCCACCACGGTAGAACCGTCAAGAACTGCCTTCAACTCGTCTGATCTTACCAGAGTATTGAGCAAGTGTTTCTTGCTAGTAAGTACCATATCAATACAGTCGAAGAGCCTCGCTGTTAGAGCCACATTCTCAGGTAGTGGGTTTGTCGCAAGCTCTAGTAGTTTAACATTTGTGAAGCCGAAAAGGTACAAGAGTAACTTTTTGAAGTCTGTATCCTCGTCATGTGAGACATTTTTGGCCACGTCATCGAGAAATTGTGACAATTCGGCTGTGGTTATATTGTGGTAAGGCGCCATGGCCTATGTACTTACGCGTGTATGTAGGTAGATCAACATCAACAGTTGAGTATACAAGCATTTGAGAGATGAGAATTGTCTACCAGAATTGAAAATGGGATGAACTCTACAAATAGAAATCCGAATGTTACCTTGATTTGTTCTTCTAAATATCTACACACCTCTCTCACTCCTCCTCCACTCACGTCCACTATCCATGTTTGACATACTTTCATGGTACTCAATCACTGGCCAAAGTTAATGGCACGTTTGAATAGCAAAATGTGGGGCTCCGGCGCGTGTGTCTCATAGTGAGCCCAACCCAATGACTGGATGATTCCGAGGCCTCGCCACTCCTCTTCCAACAAGATCCGTAATGTGCCAGTCTCTGGATTGAAATAGTCTTGTGGAATGGCCTTGAGCATGGCTTTGGGGAGCATCACGTGCCTGTACTCGTTGGTGTCATCTTTGTAGTGGGGGCTGTAATGAATTTGGTCGGAGAATTCGAGAACTTTTGCACGTTCTGTGTCTGTTAAGTAGCGTGGCCTACTCATGGTTGAATTGTGAATAAGTAGGTTTGGTTGGATGAATTTACGCGGGTTCGGTTTTTTTGATTTCGTCCGGAATTTGGGTGCACGTGACGGTTCAGACCTCTATCAACAGTGAATTTGATTTGGCAAATTCGATAACGGTTAATAAGCATTTATATAATATTTTCATTTCATGATTGGTGTTGTTATAGATGAACCCATTAATGTTGCTGCAAACTTCTTTGTTCCACATGAAAAGCTAGCTAATGCTCGTCTAACTAACGGATTACCTGTGGGTGCCAACAGTGTATACCTAGGGAACATGGGCTCTCATATAGAATGTATAGACACAGAAATCCAGGACTTATCGACTTTGAAATTGAGGACATTTTTTCTAGATTTGATGTTGAGGTATCTGGAAATCACATTTTGGGTCGAAATCTCTTTGTCAATGTTGCCTTATCTCGACACTTTGCTGGATCTCCTGCTCTCGTTAGTAGTGGTAGTTCCAGCCGTAGCAGATGTGAAGTATTGGGCTAAACTCAGAGACTACAGGGGCAGTTTCCGTCTTGCTGTTGGTCTTGATGGATGGCTTCCGCCGAATTTTGTGGCCAGATACAAAACTCTAGCATATGATGCTGTGGTGGTAAGAAATGGAGCCTTTACTCTGAATGTTGTGCAATTGGTAGCAAGAAGTGATTCGCCAGATATTTTGATTCTGGTCGATTCGGAAGTATCTGAAGTACTAAAAGAGTTAAAGTATGCTGTTGCTTCTGCACCACTTTCGCCTCATTCAGATATGTTGATCGACCCACTCCAGCCACTCACCACCCAAATGGGGTTAGAGGTGTATGAGACTTTCGAAAAGGATAAGGTCAAGTATTCTCAATACGAAGCAGCAATAGAGATGGCCATTGATGATCTCAGGCAGAAATCAACCAATTTGCGTATATTGGTGGTAGGTCCCGGAAGAGGACCTTTACTACAATCAGTATTGAGATGTTCTGGACATGAGGATAGCATAGTTGCGGTTGAGAAGAATTTAAAGTGTATGGAGGTGTTATCTTCAATCGTGAAAGGAACAAATGTGCAGCTAATCCATGGTGACGTGAGAACACTTGAAATTGGTGAAGGCGAAGGCTATGATTTGGTGGTTTCGGAACTTCTAGGCTCATTTGGATGCAACGAAGCATGTCCGGAGATTTTACAGCATTTGGCCAATTCGACGCTGATATTTATTCCGCAGGAGTATTCGAGTTACGTACAGCCCATTTATACCAACTTGAAGACGGAGCTCATTTCCAGGCCCTATCTAGCACAGTTGAACAGTTATTTCCCTGTTGGGGACCTTGTGGAGATATTTCACCACACGCGAGCAACAAAGTTGAATCAGAAGACTAGTTTCTATGTTGAGAGCCCGATTAAACCAGGTGGAGATCCACCGGAACTAATTGGAATGTCAATGGAGGGAATTGGAGATCCCACCATCGACTATGCAAATGCTCTTCATGGATTCTTTGACGCACAATTGTATGGCCCATATCACATCAGTATTCTTCCCCATGCCAGCCCCCATGTAAAATGTCTGTCCTGGTACCCTATGATATTTCCAATAAAGGCAAGCATTGGTGAGAGGATAACCATGAGCCGCTGCAGCGATGAAAGAAGGATGTGGTATGAATGGAAAGTAGGGGATATTCATTTCAATGCTGGAGGGACATACTCTGTCGATCTATAGTCATTACGTCATCAAGTCGTCATTGTTTCAGGTTTAGAAGACTCCGAGTCTTTAGACTTGTTTCTGGAACTGGATGATCGATGGCTGGATCTGTTCCGATCGTGATCCTTCGATCTAGAATGCGAACTTGAATGTGAGCCTGAATGTGAACGACTGGAATTACTGGAATAACTAGAACGGTTGGAATGACCAGAACGGCTGGAATGGCCAGAACGGCTGGAATGGCCATGTGTAGACTTAGACAGCCTATGACGATCTCCATCGTCACTGGACCTTCTAGAAGGTGATCTTTCTCTGTTTGTCAGTCCTCTGTCGTTTCTATGTCTATCATCCCTGGCTCGTTCCTTGTCGTCTCTACTACTTTCAGTTCTTCTCTTGACCTGTTCTCTCTTAATCATCAACAACGGGTCATCTATCAAACTGGAAGCAGGCCGCTTGGATCCAACGGTGGAAACCTGGTCGAATCTCGACGTAGTGTTCTTCTTGACGACTTTTCCTCCTTTCAAAAGCTGCTCTACGTCGTCCTTGTTCAGTAGAAAGTCTTCCTCAACCTCTCTGAATCCCGACTCGTTGACCTCGTCATCCTTCTTTGGAACATCCGTATACATCCATCCAAGCTTATTTAGCTCCAATTTCTGCTTTGTGGGTAAGTTGTCTGGATCATTACCATACTGAAGTCTGATCAACTCTTCCTTCTCGCGTTCTTGCTCGATTTCCTTTCTGCGCTGCTTGATTTGTTGGTATTCCTTCAATGCATCCTGTTCACGTTCCCAGACCTTTTTCTGGTTTTTAACCAATGCAGGGTTCCACGACTTTTTAAGGTTCAAGTCGCCAGGCATGAGATGAGATGTAGTAGGTAGTGTATGAGAGATGGTGAGATGAGTTGGTAGATAACGTCAGAGGAGAAGACTGTGGGATTCCAAAAAAAAAAAAACAGTATGAAGACATGTTGAAGATAATTAATTAAAAGTGAATTGACTGATACGTGATACTCAGCAATCATACGGTTATGTCTTTGAAATTCTACTGGATATGCGATATGCTCATTTACAATAAACAGAAACGTACTACGAGATAAACACTACTAATTGACAGATAAGATTAATAAAATTAATTATTGCTAGACGATAATCATATACGATAGACATAGCCTTGGTAACAAGTGATGGTTACAAATCATGGTCTCAGCTCGTAGTCACAACCTCTAATCAGAACTCATAACTCATCGCAATCATACTGGCTTATCTTCTACACGCACGAATAATGTCATCACTTGACTATAACAGACCTAGAAACCATGGATCTTGATGTTCTTCTTAGGCAACTGCAACTGGCCAGTCAAAAATTCCGAAACCTTCACTCTTTGATCTCCTTGCAACTGGATCAACTCTCCAAACTCCTCATCCTTGACAATGTTACCGTTACAAGCAAAATCCTTCTTCAAGACCTTCAAGATCTTCTTCAAGTCGTACTCGCTAGGAACTCCCTGCACCGTGGTAAGAGTCTTACGACCGTTACGCTGCTGGATACGGATGTGGATGTAGTTTGTTGGCTGAGCTTCGGAATCACCAGTGTCGGCGAAAGGATCTGGCGGTTAGTAATAAGATTCTGGTGATAGTGGCCTTCACATGCAAACGGCTAGCGGCCATTGTACGCTGGAACGACTTTCAACATACCAAACGAGTTTAAGTTTTGGATAGTAGACATATAAGTTTTCTCGATGGATAAAGAGTGTCTTGTTGAAGGATTTTTTAGGTGAGTGCGACCTGACGATGTCGTGCAGTTGCCTTCTGGTGGGATGTCTGGATGTCTGGATGTCTTTTATAGTATGGAGTCAATTCTTTTCCTTTTTTTCCTTGTTGTTGGACTAGAAACAGGAAGTCGCGAATTCTTTAATTCCTGGAATGTTTCCAACGGTTTCCCCTGTAAAGGTTTTTTTTTCCTCTATCCTAGTTCCGTCTGCTCCGCACCAAGGTTATCTAAGTACTGTATATAGTAACAAATTGCACATGCTACACTGACCTTCCAAAGAGTAGCAACTTGGAGATAATTCATCAGAGCAATATTAAATTGAGTTTTGTTGAATTTTTCAATAGGGCTCCAAACATACTTGTCTCGACTCATGTATTTATATTCCAGTCACGTTCACCCTCCAGTTGCCAATTTAGATGACATTAATTTCCTCAATCCCTTGTAGCATCCTAACTATTTGTCTTGTATACAGTCTGCCTGTGCCCAACCTTTATGGGCAAATCAACATATCCCAACTCTCACATTAGTGATTACGTTAAGGTAAGCCGCCATTTCTTTGTTAGCAGGACAATCCCATCAAATTACGTCGGATCTACTCACTCAACTGCCAAAAATCATCAGTGTCTAGTTTTTTAGCAATATGGCTGCCGAAAAATCGCCCTCCACCGTTGTGGAAAAGAAGACTAGTGAGAAACCAGTGGAGACTCCTAAGGAGAAGCTGCCGGTGGTCAATGAGAGAGAAAAAAAGAAACAGACCTTTATCACAAGAACCATATGGTCATTGGTGATGATTCTTGGGTTTGTTGTGACGATTTTGCTGGGCCATGTCCCACTTATTGGCATCGTTCTCTTGTTTGAGACATTAACCTTCAAGGAGATCATCGCCTTGACGTCAGAACCAGCTAGAGATAAAAATATCCCTTGGAACAAGTCGCTCAACTGGTACCTTTTGGTATGTACCATGTACTACTTGGATGGTGAATCGTTTTTCCTGTTTCTCGGTGAAACAGTGTACTCACTGAAGGTGTTAACGTTCTTATACAAAAACCACAAGTTCGTTTCGTATGGACTTTACATTTTGGGCTTTGTTCTTTTCGTGTGGACCTTGAAAAAGGGCTTCTACAAGTTCCAGTTTATGTCGTTGTGCATCACCCACACCACCTTGATTCTTGTCGTGTTCCAGGCTCACCTCATCATCGAAAACATCTTCAACGGTATCATCTGGTTTTTGCTCCCAGTTTCGTTGGTCATTGTGAACGACATTTTCGCCTACCTCTGCGGTATTACATTTGGAAAGACCCAATTGATTGAGATCTCCCCCAAGAAGACTGTGGAGGGTTTTGTAGGTGCATGGTTCTGTACCGGTGCTGCTGGTGTCGTTTTTGCCCACTTTTTGTCCATGTCCGACTACTTGATCTGTCCTGCGGTCAACTTGCAAACCAACGTCTACAACTACCCACACTGCGACCCCAACCCAGTGTTCATTCCGCAGATTTACCAGATTCCATCCAACATTGCCGCATGGACCGGAATCAGTGTGATCACCATGATGCCTATGTATTTCCACGCCGCAGCCATTGCTACGTTTGCGTCGTTGATTGCTCCATTTGGAGGTTTCTTTGCTAGTGGCTTGAAGAGAGCCTTCGGAATCAAAGACTTTGGAGACACCATTCCAGGACATGGAGGTATCACGGACAGATTCGACTGTCAGTTCTTGATGGGTTCTTTCTCGTACCTTTACTATCAGACGTTCATTGCATCCAGCAACATTAGCTTGGGTAAAGTGTTGCAGATGGCTGTGTTCCACTTGTCGACCGACGAGATTGAGCAATTGGTGATGTCGCTATTGAAATACTTGAACGCTTCAGGTGCGTTAGACCAAGCCAAGTTAGAGCAAATTTTCAACTTGATGAACTAAAGGTAGCATAATTTTGATCTCAACATCGAATAAACATTCTAATTACTAAGACATCGAGAAGCGAGTTATTTAACCTGTGATGGTGATGAATATAGATTGTCACCTTTTCTCTTTACCTTTTTATTGTTTTACTCTCCTCTGTTCTAGTCTCTCCTTTCTGATGCCCTCCACCTTGCTGTTATTTTGTCATTTATGCTATGCCCATGTCGACTATTTTCAAATCATTGACAATTTTTATATTTCTCAAGTGTTTTTGTTTCTTCATGTCTACTAGTTCCTTGCCCATCACAATATCTTTTCATGGATCTCTGGTTTCTTCAATATCTTTACTTTTTCCCCTTCTGTGTTTCCTGTCGTCAACCATCTTTCAATGTATGCTGGTGAAAATCCATGAGATTTGCGTCCTGTACATGGTCAGATCCGAATCTTGCCTGATAGCTACTTTTTCCCACCACAAATTCATATCTTACCTAGAGTAGCCCCTGGTGCCTGAAAATCACTGGTCAGAACCCGTGAGAGTGGAATTGCATGCAACCAGCATCGTGGACGCTGGATCCCAACCCTTCAGATACGCACAACTACATACACTGGGTATGGCCCCGGTGATCGCGCTGGTCAAAACCAGAAGAATCGGGCAATTGTACCAGATTCGCCCGTATTATGCTTGTCTTTGAAGTTCTTAGGCGTGGATTTGCATAATTACGCTTGCAACGGGGATTGAATAGGCTGGTACCTGGATGAATTGAAGCTGGTTTCCTGTACAGACGCTGGGCTCCTTCCTAATTCGGACAAACAGACAGCCAATTTTCGCAGCCAACAAAGAGCCCAAACTGGTTACCTCTAAGATATTGGTGGTGACCAATTACCCATGATGCTGGTTCGAAAAAAATCATATAAGAGGGCAAAAAAAATCTGGATCGTCCAACCCCAATTTTTCTTTCGTTCTTGCATCCCACCCCCCAACTTTCGCTCAATCAAAACTGGCTACCATGTACTCGCTAGTGTTCTTTCTTTTCCTTCAAGTCATCTCGGCTGCTCCTCTTCCCAGAGTGATCACCCGAATGCACACGGCTCAGGCCATCACTTCTACCTTCACTACAACTACAGGCACCACCACTGTGTGGTTGCCACCTGTTGAGATCTTCATTTCCAATGGAGTCACATACACATTTACAATGACTGAGGGTCAATGGGCCACCACTCCAGTGACCACAACTTCAATTTACAACAAGGCAGTAGATGTTGCTACTACTGCTGAGACCACTCCTGCTGCTGAAACTACTCCTGTTGATCAGAATACTCCTGCTGCTGAGACTAATGCTGGTGAGAACGCTCAAGGCAAAAACACTCCACCTGCTGCTGAAACTACTCCTGTTCAAGCTGCTACTACTCCAACCACTCAGGCAGCAGCTCAGACCTCGTCTGCAACTACTCAGACTTCTGTCATTACTCAGACTCCAACCATCTCCAACATTGTCGTTGACACACCAACAACATCAACCACACCAACAACATCAACTACACCAGCATCTTCAACTACACCAACAACTTCAACTACACCAACAACTTCAACCACTTCCACTTCTTCCACTTCTTCCACATCTTCGTCTTCTCCTTCTGGCGGAACCATTAGTCCTCCAAGTTACATTGTTTACAGTCCATACGCAAACGACAGATCGTGCAAGGACTACAACACTATCAAGAGTGACTTGGAGTTGATCCAATCAAAGGGAATCAACAAGCTCAGAATTTACTCCACCGACTGTGCTACTCTCACTGCCATTCTTCCTCTTGCTCTGACTATGGGCATGAAGGTCAACCAGGGTTTCTGGATCTCATCTGCCGGTGTGGACTCCATCGACTCCAACGTTTCGGACTTGATCGACTGGGCAGGTGACAACGGCTGGGACTTGTTTGAGTTCATCACCATCGGAAACGAGGCCATTCTTGCTGGCTACTGTTCCGTGTCCGACTTGATCTCCAAGATCGCAAGTGTCAAGGCATTGTTGAGAGAAGGTGGCTATACTGGACAAGTCACTACGTCGGAGCCTCCAGCTACCTTTATTGCCAGTCCGGAATTGTGCACGGAATCGGAAATTGACTTTGTGGGTATCAACTCCTACTCCTACTTCAACGCTAACTTGTACCCATCCCAGGCTGGAGAGTACGCCGTTGGCCAGCAAGCACAGATCGCTCAGCTTTGCTCCAAGAGTGCTTTCATCACAGAATCAGGCTACCCACACCAGGGAGACACTCTTGGAGTCAACGTTCCATCTCCAGAAAACCAGCACATTGCAATCAAGGCCATCATTGAAAGCACTGGAGGAGATGTGACCATTTTGACCACGTTCGATGATTTCTGGAAGGACCCAGGACAGTATAACGTCGAGCAGTACTTTGGAACGATTGACCTTTTCTAAGCTCGCCATTCCCCTTTCCACCAGTTTTGACTTCAACGAGTCTTACACTTACACACCCTGCATTTCCTCTTAGCATATACTTGTACAATAATATTTGATTTTACTACCATTCCGTATAGTTTAACGTCAATTTAAATGCCTAATCGTACAATAAATAATCTTAACCCGCCTGTCCCTCTATATAATACAAGTACCCATTAAAACTCAATCACCTTGCTTGGAAAATACTCGTCTATCAAGTCCAAATAATACTCCTTGAGTGCATCCACATCATGTTGTTCATCCGTTTTCGAATACAAGTCATACTTATTGAATGCCCGGACCGCCTTCAACATCTCCTGGTCATGTGCATCCATTAAATACGTGTAGGCATTCTCTTGGTGCCATGGATAAAAAGAATGGTACCGAATCATTGCTAGTCCTTCTGGAGGGAGAGTCGAGTTGATTTTGGCAATATGGTACATGTACTCGTCGTGACCCCAACTTAACATCACCGAGTCCAAACCACAATTCTTCGAATAAATACCAAACTTGGTGCTGTATAAGGGATTGGAGAAGTCTGGGTTCTTTCGGAAGCTTTCAGGAAAGATCACCTTCTTCAGAAACTTGCATCCCACTGGAAACGTATCCCCCACCACATCCCACTGGCCCTTGGAGTCAAAAAAATAGAGCAACTTGCCTAGGTCATGAATGAGACCGACAAGCTGCATCCACCGAGGTTTCTTGTCCCTTCGAATGGCCTCAGCGGTCTGAAGAGCATGGTCTATCTGGGAAAGTTCTGTGTCTGGATCACTCTCGTCTAGGAGCTTGTTGAGTCTTTCCAAGCCCTCCCACACGGTCATTTTCGCCCTGACTTTCGTTTTGAAGTTGATGCGGGCCTGAATGTTGTAGGCAACCGTCTGTTTTTCGTGTTGCTCTTCGTAGAACTCTCTGACTCTAGAACATGCTAAATCGTACTGTCTGAAGGCCTTCTCGTCAATATTCTTGTAAAAATCGGAATCCTTGTCCCACTTGCTCTCCTCTGATTCAAGATTCACGTCGTTTTCTTCCCAAGCTTCCGGTTTCTCGCCTGTACCTCCTGTGGAAACTTTGCTCTTGACCTTAATATCCTGTTTTAGCTTATTGACAAGCAAAACATCGTCGTCGATCGTTTCTAGAAGTTTTCCGCTTTTCGTTTTGGTTCTATTTATGTCTTCTGTTTTTGTCTGTGCTGGTTTGGTGACTGACATAGAGAAGAGTTGGTGGTATCAGATGATATTGATGTGCAGTAACTGGTGAAGACATGAATGTGTGGAGAGGATTGCATACGATAGAGAACAGGCGAACGAAATACCAAATAACTCAAGAAAAAAAGTTTTTTAGGCTTCTACGAATCCTCAGAAACTAATCCAGATTCAATGCTATATATCTAGATACTATAATAACGTCGACGGAGAATGCAGAGTGGAGATGAATAAATAGCGCAGTAGAACAGCAAACACGCTATCCCGCCTTGGCCTTTTGTTTGGATGCTCAGTGGTGAGCGGCTGGGAGTGGGTTGTCCACAACAACTCCCTCCAACACCTTACCTCCCTTGACCCATCCACCAGGAGAAATAGGCTCGTGAGCGGCGGTGTACTCGTTGATTCTCTCCACCATGAGGGGTCTGAACGACTTGATCAAACCCTGAATTGGCCAAGCGGCAGCATCTCCCAAAGCACAGATGGTGTGGCCCTCAACCTCTTTAGTCAACTCGAAGATCATGTCAATCTCTTTCTCGGTGGCCTGACCCTTGACAAATCTCTCCATCATCTTAGCCAACCAAGTGGTTCCCTCTCTACATGGTGTACACTGACCACAAGACTCGTGCTTGTAGAAGGCAGAGAATCTCTGAATGGCTCTGATCATGTCGGTCTGCTTGTTCATGACAATGACAGCAGCAGTTCCCAAACCAGAACCCTCATCTCTCAAGTAGTCGTAGTCCATCAAGGCATGGTCACACTGTTCTTTGGTCATCACAGGAACCGAACATCCGCCAGGAATGACTCCCAACAAGTTGTCCCAGCCACCCTTGATACCTCCACAGTGCTTCTCCAACAACTCCTTCAAAGGAATGGACATCTCTTCCTCCACAGTACATGGCTCATTGACATGACCAGAAATGCAGAACAACTTGGTTCCGGAGTTTCTCTCACGACCAAACGAAGCGAACCAGTCTCCTCCTCTTCTCAAAATGGTTGGTGCAACCGAAACGGTTTCCACATTGGCAACGGTGGTGGGTCTACCGAACAAACCGACACCAGCAGGGAAAGGAGGCTTCAATCTTGGCTTACCGGCCTTACCCTCGATGGACTCAATCAATGCGGTTTCCTCTCCACAGATATAAGCACCCATACCACGGTGGATGTAGATGTCGAAATCGTAACCGGATCCGCAAGCGTTCTTACCAATGAGCCCGCTCTTGTAGGCCTCGTTGATTGCCTCCTGCAAAATCACCGTTTCGTTGTAAAACTCACCTCTAATGTAAATGTATGCTGCGGTAGCGTTCATACCTCTACCAGCCAACAAACATCCCTCCACCAACTTGTGAGGGTCTTTTCTGATAATTTCTCTATCCTTACAGGTACCAGGCTCACCTTCATCGGCGTTAACCACCAAGTATCTTGGGCCCGGGTTCTTTTCCCATCCTGGAGGGTTCATGAACGACCATTTAAGACCAGAGGGAAAACCGGCGCCTCCTCTGCCTCTCAAACCGGATTTCTTCATCTCGTCAATGATCCACTTGTCTCCTTTGAGAATGATCTCCTTCGTCTTGTACCAGTCTCCCATTTTCATGGCAGACTTGAGGTCATGACCATAGGTTCCGTAGACATTCTGAAAGATTCTGTCCTGGTCCTTCAACCCGCCGTGAACACGGTTAGGGGTGGCTGCAGGGTCGGCGTTGGTGGCCAACCGTCTGACGCTTCTGAAGTTGTTTTTCAAGTTACGAAGCATCGTGGACTTTTGGTGAAGATGTATATGTCAGTATTGGTTGGTTTTTTTTAACTGGGCTCGCACCTGTGTAATTGGATTTCTTGCTCGTTCATTGGCTGGACAGGGAAGGTGAATGCTGGAGAGGTCAGAAAAGCTGGAGCAAGGCAAAAGTTAAGAAATGAAATAAAGGAGGGAATCTAAAACAAGTTGGACCCTTGAAATGTCATAAAAAAAGACTATTTATGTATTTTCCATTCATACACGTGATAAATCACGTGATAAATTCCATCGCTAACGGATTTCTTCTTCACCGCATGAAACTCACTGATAATAAGTTTTCTCCTTCTTGAATTAAGTTAAGTAGTTCAAATTTCATTATGTTCCTCCTTGAAATCTTTATAATCACTCTTTACGTAGAGGGGTATTCTTGTTCCTATGTAAGCTGGTGTACGGGTGCAAGGAGCCCATATAACCAACTCCGTCACAAAATCGTCAAAAGACTATATGGGTCTGAAATTGTACAGCTTAGTGGCTCTAATAGGGCTAGTCGTGGTATTATTTTTGCAATCCCAAAACTCACAGTTTGTCTCGGAAGACATCAATCGACTTCAAAATCCGACATTATGGAGAGTGAAAGACTGGTACAGGCAATGGAAAGCACCCAAAGTTGACTCCAAGGTCAAAAGATATGGTTACAACCCGATATTAGCGGGTCAGAATAAGCTAAGTCAAAACTCCTATTTTGTGGAGCGTGCCGCTATCAAGGACAGAACCCAGATCGGTGCTGAGAATGCAACTTTGGTGATGTTGGTCCGAAACTCTGAATTAGAAGGAGCATTGCTGTCGATGCGATCCCTTGAGGACAGGTTCAATCACGCATATAAGTATCCGTGGGTTTTTATGAATGACGTTCCGTTCACTGATGAGTTCATGGAGCAGACCGCACTCATGGCCAGTGGACAGGTATTCTACGAATTGATACCTCCACAAGACTGGAATCCACCAGATCACATTGACGAAAAAAAGCTCTCAGACAACATTGCCAACTCCATGGATGTGATCTACGGATTTTCTAGGTCGTACAGGAACATGTGCCACTTTAATTCTGGATTCTTCTACAAGCAGAAACGACTCTTGAACTATGACTGGTATTTCCGAGTAGAACCCGATGTGGAGTACATGTGTGACTTTCTCTATGATCCATTCACGTTGCTTCGTACCAATAACAAAACCTACGGCTTCACTATCACCATTCCGGAGTATTACAACACCATTCCGACTCTCTGGAGCACAGTGAAGCTGTTCATGGCCGAGTATCCACAGTTCCTCCATCCAAACAACGCATTAGATTTCCTCGTCACCAATGAAACAGATATTTTCCATCACACGTTCACGGAGTCCAACTCTGAGTACAACATGTGCCATTTCTGGACCAACTTCGAGATTGCGAACTTGAACTTCTATAGAAGCGAGGCATATGAGACCTACTTCAACTACTTGGACCAGGCAGGAGGATTCTACTACGAAAGATGGGGTGATGCGCCCGTGCATTCGATTGCCCTAGCACTTTTTTTGGATAGAAACGCCATCCATCATTTCGAAGATATTGGCTACTATCACGCACCATACATGTCGTGTCCGAGATCTCGCGATATCTTGAGTGTGAAAAGATGCATATGCAAAAAAATTAGCGAGGACGATGAAGAAGTGAACAAAGGAATGGATGTGAGAGTCCCCAGTTGTTTGGCAAGATGGTGGCGGTATGGTTCAGGGAAGCGGTTCTTGAACGAAGTTGCCTATACCTTCACGTAGAGTGGCATTATGAGTCACGCACGACTGGCAGTTCTCCATCGCATCTCATCACCGCATTTTTTTCTAATACTAGCCTAATAGACGACCATGAGTAAAGGGAAGTTGAGGACAGCATTGAAGAATCAGAAGTCTTTCGAGGCTTCCAATAAGGTTCAGACCTCCAAAAATAAAAAGAAGGAGACCAAGCAGGTCGAGAGCGATTCAGAACAGGAGGTAGATGCCCAAGATGAGGTCAATGAACAATCCGATGAGGAGGTTGAGCAGACCGAGACTCCATTGTCCAAGAAGCAACAGAGAAAGTTGAGAAAATTGCTTGCTCAACAGGCTGCTGAGAATGCTGCTGCTGAGGCTGAGGAAGATGACGAGGAGGATGAAGAAGACGAGGAGGAGGTGGACTATGACGTTTTGGCAGCCAGCGAGAGCGAGAGTGATATTGATGATCAAGATGACGATCACGAAGATGACGATGAGGAAGATGGCGATGAAGAGAAGGATGAGGAGGAGGAAGAAGAAGAGGAAGAAGAGGAAGATGTTCCTATCTCAGATGTGGAGCTCGACTCAGACACCGATGTTGTCCCCCACAGCAAACTTACTATCAACAACACAGCCGCTTTGAAGGACTCGTTGGCACGTATCCAGCTTCCTTGGGCCAAGCACTCGTTCGTGGAGCACCAATCCGTGATGAGTGCCGAGAAGACCGAGCTTGGAATCAAGGACATCTATGATGACACCGAGAGAGAGTTGGCATTCTATAAGCAGGGCTTGGACGCCGTGAAGCAGGCCAGAAGCACGCTATTAAAATTGAAGGTGCCTTTCTCCAGACCTCTAGATTATTTTGCCGAGATGGTCAAGAGTGACGAACACATGGACAAGTTGAAGACCAAGTTGTTGAAGGAGGCTGCTGACAAGAGAGCTTCGGAGGATGCCAAGAAGCAGAGACAGTTGAAGAAGTTTGGTAAGCAGGTGATGCACGCCACATTGCAAGACAGAGCCAAGCAAAAGAGAGAGACATTGGACAAGATCAAGTCGTTGAAGAAAAAGAGAAGTGCCAACGAGATCGCCAACGATGACGAGTTCCAGATTGCATTGGAGGAGGCCACCGCTGAGAATCCAAAGAGACAGAAGCCTAACGGAAAGCGTTTGGCCAAGGACGCCAAGTACGGCCATGGAGGAAAGAAGAGATTCTTGAGAAAGAACGATGCTGATTCGTCTGCTGACATTTATAACAACAGAGGCAAGAAGGGTAAAACTGCCAGACCAGGTAAGAGCAAGAGAAGAAGAAACTAGAGGATTGCATAATACAGATTTGAGGAAAGAGAAAACGAGTAGATTGGTAGATGAGACAGGCATGAGTGAGTTAACGAGTAGAGGGGTGAGTAGATTGGTAGCTGGTCTAATATTAAACATACGGATAATGAAAAGGAAATCTAATTGAAGTTTTTCGTCATGTTCATTTCAATGTATTATTCTTTGATCTAATCATATGGTCTCATTTTATCAATATCGATGATTCATGTTGATTGATTTGGGTAATATGTTAGCTAATTAAGCTTGCAATTTTCCAACCTGATTTTTGATTCTTCTACAATTTTCTTATATCTTTATTGAATATTTTTCGAAATGTATTCTTTTCTAGCATTTCTCTCAACTGTTTTTTTCTTGTTCTACTGAGTTAATATTTATGCTTTTCTCTCAAAATTCCTTTGCCTTACTATTATATAATAATTGAATCAACTCAAAAAATTCAAAAACCCATTGGATCCACAAAATTTCGATATTAATTCACCACTCCATCCAATAACAAGCTTTCTACTTTAGGTTTCTCTTAAAAATCCCATAACCAAATATTCACTTCTTGTCCATTGAATCCTGCTCGCCTATTCGTATAACTCCAGCTTGCACACCTGACCAAATCGTATAAAACGCGCCAGTTTCTACTATCTCTTCTGCAACAAAAAATGGACAAAGCCGCTATCAGAAAAAAGTTCACCGACGAGTTCGATGGCTTGGTCGATGAGTTGAAGGAAATGTTGGTGCTGTACAACATGCCAGCAGAGGCCATTGAGTGGTTCCAAAAAAATTTGGACTACAACACTCCAGGTGGAAAGTTGAACAGAGGATTGTCTGTCATTGACACCTACTGTATCTTGAAGGGCAAGAAGCTTGAGGATTTGTCTGCTGCTGAGTACAAGAAGGTGGCCATTTTGGGCTGGTGTATTGAGTTGTTGCAAGCATACTTTTTGGTGGCCGACGACATGATGGACCAATCCAAAACCAGAAGAGGCCAGCCTTGTTGGTATTTGGTGGAGGGTGTAGGAAACATCGCCATTAACGACTCCTTCATGTTGGAAGGTGCCATCTACATGTTGTTGAAGAAGCACTTCCGTCAGGACTCCTACTACGTGGACTTGTTGGATCTTTTCCATGAGGTGACATTCCAAACCGAATTGGGTCAGTTGTTAGACTTGGTCACCGCTGACGAGGAGCACGTGGACTTGGACAAATTTTCCTTGGCCAAGCACTCGTTCATTGTCATTTTCAAGACCGCATACTACTCTTTCTACTTGCCAGTGGCCTTGGCCATGTTCATGTGCGGTATCAACAGCGACGCCGACTTGAAGCAGGTTAGAGATGTTTTGATCCCATTGGGTGAGTACTTCCAGATCCAGGATGACTTCTTGGATTGTTTCGGTACCCCCGAGCAGATTGGTAAGATCGGTACCGACATCAAGGACAACAAGTGCTCTTGGGTGGTTAACCAGGCATTATTGAAGGCCACACCTGAACAACGTAAGGTTTTGGACGAGAACTACGGAAAGAAGGACGACGAATCTGAGCAGAGAGTAAAGGACTTGTTCAACGAGATGAAGATTGCAGACATTTATAATGAGTACGAAGAGGCGATTGGTGCCAAGTTGAAGGAGCAGATTGACAAAGTGGATGAATCCAGAGGCTTGAAGAAGGAGGTTTTGACTGCTTTCTTGGCCAAAGTGTACAAACGTTCCAAGTAGACTAATGAGAGTATAGTGAGGATCGCGGAGAACATGTAGAGGAGATGTAGAGTTGGATAAGCGATATGAGAAAGGAGACGAATAAGAGGATGAGGAAGCTGAAAGAGAAGTTTAAGAATCGATAACTGATCAACAACTATGTAAGTTGAGTGATAAGGCGGAGGTGAAACGAGTTGGAAATGCATAGAACAGCTGACCATCTGGTATTCAGGTAGCTTTATTATTCGTCTTCTAGACTTGAATGATGAGTTGAGTTGACAAAACAAAATTAAAAGGGAACCCATCACTTTCAAATCAAAGTGGACATTTCATGTGAGTTGATTTCCACCAAGCAACAAGATTAAAACCTCCTGCGGTCTACAAAACTTCATGATGACATTTATTATAATGCAAGTCTAGGCGTTGGCAATCTCCAAATCCTCTCTACCAGCCTTGGTGTACAAGTACTCGTTGTAGTCTCTGGCAGTGGTCCAGACGTTCCACACAATCACACCTGGAATGATCACAAACAAAGCCTGGTTCTTGGTTCTTCTGAAAGTGTTGAAGATAGAGTTGTACAAAGCACCTTTCAAAGGCTTGGTGGCGTATGGAGAAACAGTGTAGATGGCCACGTTCTTCTGAGGCTGGGAACCGATGTGTCCCCACCATCCCATGTAAGTCTTTGCAGAAATTCCTCCCATATTGTGTGAATTGGATGAAGAGTTGTAAGGTGTATTTTTTGCTTGATATCTATGCGAAAAGAGCTCGGTGTAATTGGCTGGCGCGCATGCTGAAGTTTACGCTTGAAGAAGAGAAATTTGCGAGGGTGCTGGTCTGAAATATACAGTGCCTGAGACGACAATACTTGATTTGAAGCAAATTGAGACAAATTGAGAGCATGAATTGACTGTGATTTGAGATTGACTAATGTCTGGGCAATTTGAATCCATGTGATTAGGGTTGTTCTATCAGGGTCTGGACGAGCTAGTAATGGGGCCCTGGGTATAAATGCAGGACGCGGATTATGGGACGATTGCTCAGGTAATTGAAGAGTGTAGTAATTGAGCATCTGAAATTAAGATTATAAAAATTCAGTAATGAGTAAAATGCGCAACACAAAAAAGAAAAAAAAAAAAAATTGGAAAAACGTTGAAGATGAATAAAAGGGATAGATAGGAAAATTATGACAATCGTAGCTTTGTCTTTGAAACTCGCTCCGTGAGCCACGTCCTCAAATCTCTCCCTCGCTCCAACTCTCACTCAATGTCTCACCTACACGTTACAGCCCTTCACATATACAGTAAAAGGTTTATCACCCAATTAGGCCCAACACCCTGTAGCATATGCTATTCTCGGTGTTTGTGGTGGCGTATCCCAAAGACCGTGCTGCAGACAAATGGTTGGGACCTGGCCCCCATTGTTCTGATAAACTATATAAGATGAGCACGATTTGCAACAATAATACCGGCTACAATATAATTCTGCCACTTCCACCCCCATATTCATCATGATCGCCACCAGCCAGCCTCTATCTTTCCTGTTTCGCCCAATTGTTGAGATTTTGGAAAGATCATCTAATAAGGTGCATCTGCTAGTGCACCGTTGTGTGAAGGCATTTGATAGTGGAGTTTATTTCTCCTTCAATTTTGCCATGTTGGTGCTCTCAGTCTTTGACGAGGTGGTCGACACGTCCGAGCGGGCATTGAATGATGCGCAAGTGATTGCTCATTTTGCTGTGAACAAGAATATAAATTAGGTCTACCATTGTGAATGTGAGATAGCGATTTGGGAAATGCGCAACGTGAATTTGAATTAATAGGGAATAGAGAGAATAACTTTGAAAGGAATTTAAGAAAGAAATCTTCGTATGGGTATGGAATTTTTGTATCGGAAATTGTTTGGTGGGAATTGACGATAACGTAGATGGATGCAACTCTTGTGCTCCCCCACGCGACTATTGGATCATTGGTAAATGGGAACCCACCTACGAATGGACGCAATTATCCGTTGGTGTGCATCGGACTCGGATATTGCCATGCAATATTAGGGCTGGACCATTCGTTAAGTCTGCAGCTAGGGATTGTGTAGGGATTGCTAAGATTTTCCGTGAACTGGCATGTGAAAAAGATTGGTATGTTGATAGCCATCGGTGATTAGGAATGTTCAGAACAATTATTTATTTTGAGAGATTCTTAGTATAAGTAGTTGTTGGAGTTAACATTGTATTTTTTTTCAATTGTCTGAAGTATCTTAAATGGAATATTTTAAATGGAGTAGCCGGAAATCTGGAAAATCTGGAATAACTAAAGTTGCTGGAGTTTGTACAGTTTGAATGGAATACATCACAAGCTTGTCTGTAGTTATCTGTGGCTGCAGAGTGGTGACGAAAATCAAACAATCCTTGCTATTTTTTCAGAAAGAATGTGATTTTGGGTGTGGAATCTGTAGCTCTTGCCAAAGAATATTCTTGGTTGGACAGAGGTCACCCATCATTTGATATCGTTTTAGCTAGGCGACTTGTAACTATTTTTTTTTCTACATCAACTATTCGAAATTTGAATGCTATTGTCATTATAAAATTGCCCAATTCGGTGAAAAGGGTGGATGAATATCTGACTTTTGACATTTGTGGGTTAATCAACGACAAATGCACTGGAGACATGAGACGATGAGACAACAAAGTGACGTCCGAAGATTATGCAATTAAAAAGAATTAGAAGAGAGGCAATTTCAGATTTTTAGAGTGTGACGTACTCTACTGTGTTCTTTTTATGTCGGCTACTCGTCCAGTGTCTCTGACTTGAAGAAAATCATGTAGGAGTAACGACAAGGGAAACAAGGATAAAACGAGAAAGAATACAATAAGAGTTCGGATAAAATAGAAAGGCTTTAAATCTCAATTCAAATCTTGAAAACTTGATAAGGGGCCATGAATTAGAGAGGTGGTTGACTCACTCATTTGATCAACTGTCATGATCACAAGATCATAAGAAATGATTGACCCGCATCTCCAGGCCCTATTCTCTAAGACACTAACATACAGCCTCTAAGTTGAATTGACAGCTTTTCTTAAGACCATAGAAGAGTACCCAGCGATTCCAAGGTGGATGCAAGTATAGTCATCTTAAGGTGAAATTGTCCAGGATTCCACCGACCTACAAAGTGTTTTAAGATTAATGAAAGACCATCTATGAAGAACCAAAGGGTAGAGATGAAAAGCTTTCCTTTTCTCAGTACATGAATCATTTTTAACAATCATGTCCAAACTGAATCACTTCGGGGTTTACATCAGCATGGCAACCTCACTTGACAGAATCCCACGTTCGCAGTCAAAAAGAAACCAAACATAAACAGACATCTCATCAAATTCAAAGTCGTCTCCACATTTATCTACATATTCAATGTCCAGCATAACTTCCGCCGAATCGTCTTACACTCTCGTCAAAGCTTCTTGCTCCACTCAATTCTCTCACTCCTATCAAATTCTTCAAAATTCTACTCACTACATGGATCTCGTTACCTCGGTGCTCGATTAATTATGTACCTAAGCAGAAATACGCTTCTGGAAAGCCAATCTACCCTTCTGTCTGGTGTTCAATCTAACCTTCTTGGAGTCGTCAGCCTTAGCAACCTCCTCGTCCTCCTCAGTGACAATAAGCTCAATGTGCGATGGAGACGACTGGTAAGCGTTGACTCTACCGTGGGCTCTGTAAGTTCTTCTTCTCTGCTTTGGAGCCTGGTTCACCTGGATGTGGGTGATCTTCAACTTGGAAACATCCAAGCCCTTAGCCTCAGCGTTAGACTGAGCGTTCTTCAACAAGTCCTGGACGTAGTTGATGGACTTGGTTGGCCATCTGGCCTTCTGGACACCCCACTCCTTACCCTGGGCAGTTCTACCGATGGAGGAGTTGAATCTTCTGAATGGGATGGCTCTCTTGTGGTCCAAGACATCTTCCAAGTACTTCTGGGCAGTCTCCAAGTTCCAACCGGAGACGGCCTGGGCAGTCTCTCTGGTGTTTTTGAAAGAGACTCTCAAGTAGGCACCGCGAGCAGAAGCAGACTTAGCTGGGTTAACTGGGGTTGCAGCGTAACGAACCATTTTTGATGTTAGGAGAAGAAGTCTTGAGATGAAAAAATTTAAAATTTTCGGTGTGGTGAGGGTGGATGAGAGTGCAGGTATGCTAGGGTTGAGCCCTAGGATTCGGCACGTGCATGGTAAAAATTACTGTGGGAGTTTTTTTGGTGCGATGATCATTAGGCAGGATAACGGGAGGAAGTAGATAAGATATGGGTTGTTATGGACGGTAAAGGAGATGTTTTAAGGTGAAAATGTTCGTATGTTTCACAAGGATTTGATTTTATTCTAGATGTTCTAGATGATTTAAAGTATTAAGTATTATAAATATATGGCCGGGTAATGAGAACTGAAGGATATGTGGGATTGAGGCTTGGAGGACTGTCTGTATCAGATGTTGTATTAGAGATCTAGAGAAAGCATGGTTTTTCGAGATAAGAAACGGGTGTAGAAACAAAATGAAGTAATTGCAGCGAGTGAAATACGTCAACGCAACTACATGACGAATTGTGGGTCTATGTAGGATAAACAGTCCCAAGATTAATGTAGGATTATCAATGGTCACCTTTATCAGTTTCATTAGGGTGAATTCATGCATGAATGACTGTGGTGACACTAGGGCAAGATACGGACTGAAAATGTGGATACTATTTTGTAGGAAATAATGAAAATCCTTCTCAGTGGGCAAGCAATCCTATGGAAGAAGAGACTCGAAAGAGAATGTTACCGTAGTTATAAGAAATGACCAAGGTGAGATAGGCTTAAGTATGTATGAATGAGATAGACCCAAGTATGCTCAAAATGTGGAACTGACTAAGGAGATAGCAGACGAAAAGATATGTGACGAACTCAACACTCGACAGTTGTCAGACAATATTGAACTACTACTACTACAAAAGAGTGTGGGACCACGATAATCTCACTAAACCAAAAAAAAAAAAGAGTTGCTGATTTCACGGTAATCCGCTGTTTCCGTTAAATGCACAATATCGCACTTCAATATACGAATGTTGGAATACACAAGTATTTCCCCCCATCACCATACAAAATAGCAAATAAATTCTGCAAGAGAGGGTGACAAATGATGGTCATGGACAGACGACCATTTTGGGGAAATGAAAGGTTGGGAACACTGCTGGCGACGAGAAGCTCAAAGGACAACCAGAATGGAAGAAAAGATTGATAATGGAGAGAGAGTATGGATAGAGAAGTAACATGCGTGACAAACATAAAAAATATTGTGATTTGCAAAGACGAATATGCAAAATGGCAGGGAAAAATGGAGAACTTAGAAGCGGATGATATACCAATTTGGATAACATAATCAACGAATGCAGTAGCAAATCAGAAACGAACCGATCATCTCATGACGCAAAAGATACAAACGAGAGAATCCTTACATACAACATACATAATCGTACATGGTCAACTGTACATACTCACGGGGGATAAAAATTGAAACATTCTAGGTGAATGCACGTAGGGTTACTGGACAAGTCAACCCTAGCACATCCTCAGCATCCCGTCATCATTGCACGACCAACAACTCTGTTGATATCCAGCACCTCTACTTACGTAACCTCCACCAGTTCTTGTTTCACCCACCAATTCCTTGTAACATCTATAAATCTTTACTCAGCCATTCCGAAACCTTCACCATCTTCAATACCAAGCATCTGCCACCAAGAAAGTCGCCGCCTTGTCCGATGTGCAAATCTTGCATGGTCTTGGTCCGAATTCTTCCCTGCGATCTCACCTTTCTCACTAACATTTCACGCTCTCCCTCCCCACCTACAACTACTCCAGTTTCTCCCACATTTTAAACTTTTCTACTCAACCACAAATTTCTTTTCCTCTTATCCACTCCTCATATCTTCTCCATTTCTTCTTTTCAGCTCCCATCTCCGTCGTCTCCCCACATTGTTGCCACGGACAATCGGCCGTCACATAACCAGTTGCGGCTTGTGCTTTCATCCTGCCCACCACAGGTGTGCATTTTTAGTTTCCTGTGCATCCTGGTCGTATATTCCTTCCATGTCATGTTTAGCATTTTTTTTATCCCTTTCGGCCATCTACTCACATTATCCACTCTATTTATTCTTCTTCTCATCTTTCAACTCTCTTCTTCTCTTAAGTATCATCCTTCAGTCTCTCGGTCCGGCACACCATCTCCTCGTAGGCATGGCCTTCGCACGACCGCTCGGGGGCCCACTTTTTTAAAAACAATTGCGCCGGTACACCCACCTACCAAACCTGCCATCAAGTCACTGTCTGGACCCCGCCGGTATCAAATAGTGTTGACCTTGATCTTTTCCTCATTTGTATTTTTATTTTTTTTCTTTCGATCCTCCCATTGTTTGCTCGCAGGGCGGCCTTCCTTGCCTGCCATCGATAACTATTTCCTAGTCACGTTCCTTACCACTAAGACTACCTCATAATGTCAGACGAGAAACTCAGTCTACTGCCTCAACTAGACACCAATTTGGACGTGGACGCCAACTTGGATGTTGACAGCTTGAATGACAACATGGACAGTGCCTTGGACGACGCCATGGATGAAAACTTGGATGATAACTTGGATGACAACATGGACGACCAAATGGACGTGAAGTTGGATGAAAACTTGAACCAAGACCAAGAACTTTACGACATGGACTTGGAAATGTCCACTGGCGATGGCGCTGACGACTTGTTGGACCTCAATGCAGACCAGCTGGAGTTTGACGTAGGACTCCAATTGGACGACAATACCGACGAAAACGCGCCTGCCAACAACGAGGGCGACGATATCAGCGATCTGGCTGCTGACACCGCACTTCAGACCCCGCAGGCAACCCATAACGGCCTGCTGGAACCGGCAGATGACGTGTCCAAGGACTCGCAGAATGACTCCAACAAACCCTTGGATGTTAATGCAGAGGTCGATGAAGATGCAGAATCTGACTCCAACCCTGAGCCCACTTCTGTAATCAAGGAGGAGGGCGACACAGATGTGCTGGAGAACGCTTCAGAGTCAAAGAAACTGCCACAGGACGACAAAAAGTCTTCTAAGGAAGATCTGGCAACCAAACCTACTTCCAAGGAATCACCAAGCGATCCTTCGTCTAAAGCCACTGTCAAGGATTCTGCCAAAGAAGACCTTGGCAAGAGCCGAAGATCCACACCTCCAAAGATCCTGGGTGACGAGGACGAGGAGGAGGATGTTGAAGTAAAGAAGGAACTGTTGGTGGAAGATCACTTGTCGGACACAGAGGACACGGGAATGGGTCTCGCTGACGTTCATGCTGACGACAAAACTAGAATCCGTCAAACTCACGCCATTGTGGTGCCATCGTACGCCAGCTGGTTCAACATGAAGCTGATTCACCAGATTGAGAAAGACTCCCTTCCCGAGTTCTTCAACTTGACCCACCCATCGAAGTCTCCAAAAATTTACGCCAACTACAGAAACTTCATGGTCAATGCATACAGGCTCAATCCTAATGAATACCTTACCCTCACATCTTGCCGCAGAAACTTGGTTGGTGACGTCGGAACCTTGATGAGGGTTCACAGATTCTTGAACAAATGGGGCCTTATCAATTATCAGGTCAACCCTCAGTTCAAGCCCGCCTACGCACTCGAGAAGATGCCGAACGGATCGCTGGTTGGCTTGCCTTACACGGGTGAATTTCATGTGCAATATGACACCCCAAGAGGTCTTTTCCCGTTCGAAACATACAAGCCTAGTGCCGACAACATCAACGCAGAAAAGTTGAAAAGATTGATAGACACTAAGCCATCTATTAACGGCCTTGCCGATCCACATTACGAGGATCAACATGCGTCATCTGAACCACCAGCCAAGAAGCAAAAGCTTGCCGAGGACGACTGGTCGCCCACGGAACTTGCAAGTTTGCTTTTAGGAATCAAAAACCATAAAAACGATTGGTATAAGATTGCTAAAGTTGTGGGGAACAGAACACCACAAGAATGCATTCTCAAATTCTTGAAGATGCCAATTGAGGATAACTTCAACAAATTGAGTGAGAAGGATTTGGGAATCTTAAAGTTTGCTTCCAACTTCCCTGTTCTTTCGGCTGATAATCCAGTCATCAGCAACTTGATTTTCATGACCAATTTGGTGGATGCTGACGTAGTGAAAGCTGCCAGTGCCAATGCCTCAAAAGTGATTGAGGGGGAGTTGTTCAAGCGTGTTGAAGAAGTTTATGGCAAGAAAAAGACTGATGAGCTGAAAAGCGAAGAGGGTTCTGACAGGAAGGAAGATACGACCGACAGTAATGGTAATGGAGAAAGTCCTCATGATGAGAAACTTGATGAGGAGATTAAGAAGGAGTTCGAAGTGGAAAGCTCTACAGACTTACTTGGAGAAGCAGCCACGTCCGTTCTTGGATCTGTAGCTGCACGGAGTCACTTATTTGCAAACTATGAAGAAAGGGAGATGCAGAGAATGACAAATACCATTCTCAACCAAGAGTTGAACAAGATTGGAGTGAAAATCAAAAAGATCAATGAGCTTGAGAAAATTTATCAGCGTGAGAGACAGAACCTTGCACAACAGCAAAGTGAGATCTTCATCGATAGATTAGCATTGACTAGATCTACAGTTAACATTACGAAGAAGTTGAGCGAGGCTGTCTCGATCCTCAAGTCCACGAGTGACTCTCTGTCGTCGAAGGAACTTGAAAGTATTGTTAGCCTTATATCCGACGCACAATCGTTGTTATTCAAGCCTGCTAAGCTGTCTATTGTGGATGAAGAGCCATCAACCACAGAAGAGAGCACCTCGACTACTGCAGGAGTGTCAGCTGTCACAAAAACCGAAGCTGTTGTCAAGCCTTTGTCCGTTGGTACACCACAGTCATTTAAGGTGTGGGTGCCATAAGCTAATTCACAGGCAAGAATGTTTGAGTACAAATCTTGGAGATTGGCATAACTAAATAATGCCGCCAGCAATGGCACAGTTGTATAATATATCTACGCATAGACAATTTCTGTTACGTTTAGAGTAGGTTATATCCAGGCACAAGTATAATGCGAAACCAATATAAATCTAATAACCAACATCATGTCCACCGAAGAGTATCTTGAAGGACTAGATACCGATAACGAGCTTCTAGAAGAAGAGAGTAGTAATAATGATGTGGCTATGGAAGTTTCGAACTTGGAGGGTCCGAAGCGGACGTTTACCGACGAATTAAGTAGTGACGAGAACATGGATGATGACGAAGACATCAATTTAATGGAGGAAGATGATAATATCATGGAAAATACTGCCACTGAACTATCTAACGATGAAATGGATTCCAATGGGGTGGGTGACAACTTCGACGATGAGAAAGAAGATCAAGATTTGGAAGATTCCATAGAAGTTGTTGAGCTTCAAGATTTTAATCAAGAGCAAGGCAACCTCGAAACAATTATCTCGCCAGAATCTGGGGTGAATTTAGATAGTGAGGAGGAGATTGAGAATCTTGAGGAAATTGAGAGCCTTGAGGAGACTTCGAGAGTTGAAGAGATTTCGAGAGTTGAAGAGATAAGAGTAGAATTGGTTCAAGATAAAGACGATCAAGAAGACAAAGAGGAGCAATCGGAAGTCGATAATCTTAATGGAGGAGCAGAGATCGAGGTTCTAGACGATCTCAAAAACCAAGAGGATGATGACCTTGAAGATTCAGAAAGCATTGAGGAGATTGAAGTATCTGAAATCGTCAATGAAACTTATTCAAAAGAAAACTACGAGAATTCAGAGTCCAGTCTTGAAACAAACGGCAAGATACATACAGAGGATTTTTCCCATGCAGATGATGACAATTCCCCCGGAGTAACGGAGACAGAGACTACAAACCTTGAGACAGAAGAATCTGAACCTCAAGATCTACACAATGTCTCTAGCGTGCCTCTTTTTCTATGTATATGCGGAGATGAGTACCTACTAGCACCATTCTTTGAGAAGTCAAACTACATGCTTGAGGATATGATTTCCCTCTTCAGCATGGATGAAGTTACTGGTAAGTCGCTCGATCAATTCTTTCAGCTTCTTCGAGGCAACGGAGATTTGATTGATGCATACAACTTCGATGTGGAAGATGAACTCCGTATCGATATTCCGGAGTTGTCCATTTCTGTCACAGAAGATAATGTTTTCGCTCGTGAATTGAAGCTTGACGATATCATCAGCTGCTTCTACGCTTTGAGAGAAAACAGCATTGCTTTTCTGAAGACAGCCAGGATTCCTGATAAGCTCACCCTTTTGATATCTATGCAACAGCGATTCGCTTCTCGGTACCATAAATTACAAAGATTAGCCAACGAAAACGCCACATTCGCACAGGTCTTCGGACCTGAGCATTCAAACTCGGAGCTTCCAAATAAAAAACGGAAGTTAAGCATATAACGACCAAACCTTAATTAATGACACCACTATCACGAAGACGAGCGTAGAGATCAGCGTCGAGATATCTCTGCAAGTTGGGCTCTCCACTGAGTCCCTTCCTTCTTCTTGTTTTCATGACAAAGTCTCGAGCCAACGAGTTTCTAGGAACCGGTTTCAATGCGGGTAGAACGCAGTCCTGGTCCAAGGGGTCGCCAGGAACAATGTCCCACCGTGCAAATTCCAATATTCCCATTGCCTGGCCTTGGGTGTAGAGCCGCAAATCTGTATCCAAACCAATGGACTCTATCATTGGAACGTAGCCCTCAATTTCATAGAGTGGAGTTGCTGGCACAGGAGTCTCTGAAACAGTCCATCCTCTGCGTTTGCCTAAGATAGTTTGTACCGCCTCAACACTCTTGTATGTACACATGATGTTAACTCTGTATGTTGGCTCCATTAACTTGGGACTGGCCGTGAGAAATCCCGTGTGGACAGCATTCCGTGTGATGGGGATAAAGTGGCTGCTGCTGGAACTGAGATTTGATCCATTAAGCACAGCATCTAAGATCTTAAACTTAGAGTTACGGATGGGCTCATCACAAAGTGGTCCCTCGTTGACTGCCAACTTGAATCCAGCACAGATCAAATCTTTACACTCCAAAAGATCTTGCTTGTTTGTTTCCTCTTCAAGCGTATCATCTAGAAGCATCGAAGGTGCTTGCATGTCATCCGGACCAAAACACCAGAGAGAACGAGCAGCCAACGCATCCCAGCCGTAGTCATTTCGTAAGATCTTAGCGGTGATCTTCTGTGGCTGTGAGAGATTGATTTGACCTGATTCGATGGCTCGACTAAGGTTTCTATCTTTGAGTGGTTCTGCAGTTATGGAGAGCAGATTTTTTTTGTTGAAACCATAGGTAGTGATCTTAGTAACTGATCTCTCGCTGCATGTTTCGCTAAATTTAGCCATTGGGTCACTTACCTTGATCGACAAGTAGTCGGCAAATATATACCTAAGGTCATGAAGGAAACAGTCTAGGTAGAGCTCGCCAGGAGCCAAAAGGACATGCTCTCCGTTTTCTTCGGTGTGAACCACAGCAGAAAGATAGCATTTACTCAAAATGGTAAGTCCATCTAAAAGTATTGGAAGCTGCAGTGGCAGTTCAGGTTCCACGGCAACCTTGTAAATGGACTTTTCACCACATCTGGCAAAATGAAATGGTTTGCATAGCTTCCTGTCGATGTTTGAACCAAAAATACTGGCTGTCTTGTTGATTGGAGCAGAAATGCCTCCCAAAATTGCAATATTTCCAGCAGGCACTTCCCCAACGGCAACCTTGTATCTTCCGCCAGGAATGTAAAGTTCCTTGACCTCCACCACATGGTCCTCTTCGCTCTCAGTATCTCCTTGTACAACTCGCAATTTGGTCCCAATAGTCAATGTTCCTTTATAGACACGAACAACAGCATACTGTGACTTCTTATCTGCTGCTAAGATTAGTTTCAGGACCTCTCCAATTACACCGTTTTTACCATATGCTTCTATGTGGATACCTTTGGCATGCATCATTGAGTCCAAAGTTTTAGAGGGATTTGGAATTGTGGCCACAATCAGAGTAGCAAAGTCGCTAGTGCTTTCAAATACAAGGTTGAACACGTCTCGTAATAGTGTTTGTGGGTCTCGATTGCGACTAGACTTGGAAAGAGTCAATCCAAAATTATCCCAGAGAATAGAAGCAAGTTGCAACCCATCAGGGTCAGAAGTCAACGAGTACGTCACTAATTTGTATAAGGGTTCCAAAACAAACTGCTCAAATGTTCTCGTGTTAGTATCGCCAGGAACGAATTTGGCAAAACGACGAGCTTTCTTATCCATGTAGAAATCTCCCCACAAGAGTTTTTCCAACTGATGGCTAGCCAAACTTGGTATGGCGCCATACTTTCGGATGTATATTTCAGCAAATGTCAGTAGGGTGAAGCATGTCTGGAGATTTGTAGACGAGAAAACAACATTATTCTTCAACGGACTCACGAGCTTTTCGTGGGTGTATGTGGCAATGTACTCATTGTGGTACACGAATGCATTGATATCGTCCAAGATATATTTCACCTTGTGGTAGAAGTCACTTGGTGGCAATCTAAGCTCGAGAATAAGTCTGTCAAACTTGTTTAGAACAAGCAAGAACGGAAGATTCTTCTTGATCAATGCCGTGAGAAGTCGCTTGTCTCTCTTGGTCAATCCTTCCAAAACGTCGATAACCAACACTGCACCTTCGACCACAGCCAAGGTGGTGTCCACTTCGTCATTGAAATCTGGATGGCCCGGACAGTCTGCAAGATTGAAGATATGTGATCTGTCTCGAGAGTCCAGCACCAAAAGCGAAACGAACTTGGAACCTATCGTCAAGCCACGTTCAGTCTCAAGCTTGTGGGTGTCCAAATATCTCAATGGCTTAAATTCTTGTAATTCTTTTTTGGCAGCCGATACTCCAATATGGGTTTGTTGCACTATGAGATCTATAAGACTGGTCTTTCCCGTGTGCAAATTTCCCACAAAAGCTACATTTCTAATTCTCTCTGGAAGCTCCTTGGAAATCTGTGCCATGTATTCTCTTGAATACGTGACTTCTGGCAAATTGTCCTGGTCCACATCATACTCAGCATGTAACTTCTTCTCCTCCACATTCTTGATAATAGGCTCATCTTTTCCTTGCAGTAATGGATCCACTAATATAGTTTCCGCATCTCCGAATGTCTGAGCTAGCGAACTACCTTTTACGATGCCCATTTCCTCAGTTTCCTCTGTAGCTTCCATTTCAATGTCATTTTCGACATTTTTGTCTTCTCCTTCATTAATATGGTCTTCCACTTCGCTGTTTTCTCCTTCATCGGAGTTTGATCCAAAATCTTGCCCTAAGTAGTTTCCAAACTCATCGTACTCGTCGTCACTATCCATAATGGCGGGATATTTTGAAGTATATAGTGAGATGTATAATGAAGATGACGTACTGCAGACAATGTTATGTGTTTCTTCTCCAACGTCGATAATAAGAAAAAAAACGGACTGTAATTCTACACCGTATCATGGTTGTGTCAGTGTTATTGCAATATAATGCTGTATTGATTTATTGATATTGACGGATTCGATATTGTCATCCGCCGCTATATTACAGGAACCCCAACGCTCTCAGAACTGGTGGTTCAGGGTAAGTTCCGGATGGAATGCCAAAGGCAGAACTTGGCAAGACAGATTTTCACCGTAAAGCGGTATTAGAGAGATGTTCAAAGGCACCACAAGCTTAAGACAACGTCTGGTACTTTCTCAACTCGGTCAACAATGTCTTCAACTGCACTTCCGAAACCTTATGTGCTATGCTAGGAATTAACGACTTGGCTTCCTCTGCATCCTCGCACTCCAAGTTACCCAACTGTGCCAACTCAAATGGGTGTAATGGTTCAGAGGCTTGGTTGCTAAAGTCGTTCAAAAGCTTCTCCACAGTTTCTGTAGATGAGGAGTTCTTGAATCTGCTGAATGTCGACAAGTAGTTCAACGTCTTGTGTACGATTTCATTCAGGTTTGGGCCAGCAAGCTCGATGTTTGCAATCTCGTCTTCCCTCTCGTTCTCCTCGTCTTCATCATCCCCGTAGCTCTGGCTGGTATCACCTTTACTCTTTCTTTCCTTCAAGGCAGCTCTGATCAAAAGTCTAGCCTCTGACAAGTTCAATGCAATGAGCTGCTCGGTCTCACCAGAATTGGTGATTTGCATGAGCTGAAACTCTGGCCCTAGTTTCAATGTTGCGGCATTCTCGTCGTCATCAATGTTCTGAGACTTTGGCTTTCTTCTTCTCACTCCAAGCGCACTTGTACTCACATTCATGTTGAAAAAGATCTCTTTGTAATTTGATTAGCAAATACGCAACTGAGTTCAGAAGCTGGTTGGCGTTGAGTATTCAGTACGATTTTCAGTGAGGTGGGCGCAACTTTTTTTCAGGCGCACGACTATCAACTTCACGGATGCATGGATGTTTCTCCACACGTAAATACACAATTCAACCAGCTCACAGTGGGATTTAATAGAAATTCAACAATTT